>Ga0134124_10000330_pt1 | contig 41227 bp, 60 predicted proteins | sample KB304_FD_96880 | JGI IMG/M metagenome (GOLD analysis project Ga0134124, IMG submission 96880) | Terrestrial soil microbial communities without Nitrogen fertilizer from Kellogg Biological Station, Michigan, USA - KB3-0-4 | ecosystem: Environmental > Terrestrial > Soil > Unclassified ...
CACTCCACGCGCTCCGACTGGCCGTCTGTGAACGTGACGAGCTCGCGACTCTCGCGCACGGTATACCAGTAGTCCACGACTCGGACCATGCGCGTCTCGCCGTCCGTGTGGAACCACTCCGAGCGCTCATCGCCGAGCGTGCGCCACTGCTCGTCGGAACAGTCGCACATCTCGTTCTTCTGGTTCTTCCGCTTGGGATGCTCCGCAACGTAGGCGTCCCACGGCAGGTCCGTCGCGACGAACCACCACTCCGCATCCGACCCGTCTGGCTGTTCGCGCGCGGGGTCGCCCGTCACGCATGCCTGGTTATAGAAGCGGTTGACGAAGATTTCCTGGTCGTTCGTCTTGCCCGGCACGTAGCGCGTCATCACGCCGTAGTAGCCGGACCCGGCAATCACGGCGCGCGAGAACGCCCACGTCCGCGCGTCCGCGGCTTTTGACTCGCGCTGGATGCGACGCGTCAGCCCTTCGCGCAGCTTGATTTCCGTCTCGTCGATCGGCTCGGCTACGTCGCCGAAGTCGTCGGCCGGCACGATCGAGATGCCCATGTCCGACTGGCGCTCGCCGTTCAGCACCTGCTGAATCGGGGGCCGCGTCTTGTTGATGGTGATCATCGGCCGCGCCGGCACGGGCGGCATCCCGTTCTGTGCGGCTTGCCCCTTGCGGATGTTCTTCACATCCTCCGGCCACTGCTCGCCGTTGTAGAACGCGATGTCCTCGAGCTCGCGCTTGGTCTGCTTCGACTTGGCCTCTTGTCCGAGCTTGAAGCGGTCGCGGGCGAGTTGGAGGAATTTCTTCGTGGCGGCGGATGCGGGCATGTCTCAGCGTCCGAGGAACAGCCAGCGGAGACGGGCAAGGAAGGACGCGCCGATGGCGAGGCGCACGGCCTGCCGCGCTTCTGCATCTCGGAACGGATACGTGTCGGTGTCGATATCGTATCCAAGGACAGGGACGATGGTGCCGACGCGTCTGTCGGCGCGCAGCCACTCCGAAAGCCCATCGATCCGCTTCTGCACCTCGTGCAACTGCTGCGTGTGCTGGTTCAGCACAAACGCGTGATGCGCGAGCGCGACGCCCTGCTGCTCGATTTCGCTGACCGCTTCCACGCCGACCGCGCGGCGGAGATCGCGGCGTCTGATGCGCTCGGAGGCTTCACTCATGCGGGCATGCTCCACTCCACCGCGACGGGGATTTCCTTGCCGGTGAATAGCGGTTGGACGGTGTGCCTACCGCTGAATCGATTCACGTTGCGATACGGACCCGCATCGATCGGGCGCGGACAGAGCAGAGAAACCGGCACGTCGCCATACGATACATCTGATGTGATCACGAATTGCTGGGTGTATGGCCGTTCTTCGCCAGTCATTGGATTGACCGCGAACACGCCACTGAGCGTAACGATATCGCCCCGCGTAAGCGCCCACGACGACACCAACGACGGCTTCTCTGCCGGCAGGAAAATCGTCTTCGCTCCCGGCACCCATAGCAACCGCTCGGGATCAAGCGCGAGTCCGGCGGCAGCAGTCGCGAGCGTGGCGAGAAAGGCGCGTCGGTTCATGCGAATTGCCCCGCAGTATACACCCTACCCCCACCCTCAGCCCATCCACCCGTGCTCGCCCGTCACCATCGGCATCCGCGACTGGCGTTGGACGCGCGGCTTCGGCGGCGCGCTGCCGAAGTTCAACTCCAGATACTGCGTGCAGACCTGACCGTGCTCATACCAGCCGTCCGCCTTCGGCTTGCGGACTTGCTTGTTGCCCACGCTCACCATGTGCTCATCCCAGACGTAGCCGGCCTCAAAGCCGTCTGCGAGAAACAAGTCGAGCGTCGTCGCGGACTCGGAAATCGTCAGCCATCGCTCGGGATCACTGTTGATGGCGAAGGACTCCTGCCGATCCGCCGCGCGCCGTCGCATCTGTGCCGCAATCCGCTCGACGGCGGCCACGCGCATCGCCGGACTGTTGCTGTCCTGTTGATACACGGCGCGGATGCCCTTGGACCGCAGCGTCTGCCCCATGTCCACGCCGATGGGATTCGACGCGCCCGCCGGGTCGCAGCACTCTTTCAGAGCGATCGGATCAGGGAACCACTGTGCGCGATAGCGCAGCACGAGGTCGAGGAAGTCATCCAGGTAGAGCGACTGGCCGAGAATGCCGCCGAGATAGCGGACCTGACCGAGCGGCGACACCTGACGAAAAATCGCGCACGGATGATGCTTGCCGAAGTCGAGGCCCATCTCCAGCGGTAGGCGTGGGTCATACGCGAGCTTGACCTCGTGCAGCGCCCGCACGAACGCGCCCTTGTAGACCGGCTCGCCCGTGACGTTCATGCCGCGCAAGCCGAGGATAGAACTGCGATGCTTCGCATGATCCGGCGGAAACGACTGGAGCGCCGCCTGCAACAGCGCTGCGGGGAGGTTGTGCGCGTTATCGTGGATGCTGACGGCGTAGTAGCGACGATTTGGGATGCTGTTATTCGAGGGAAACTGCTTCGCCAACCAATGCGTCACGTTCGGCGGATTAGGACTAAAAATCAACTGGTGCGGAAAGCCTGGTTGCCGTAGGCGCAAGCGCAGCTCAAGACTAAAGTCCTCCGGCAACTCCTCCGTCTGGTCGTTGTAGATGCGAGCCACGCCCATGCCGCGCATCTTCGAGTAGCGAGAGAGCGCGTCTGGAGACTTCAGGCCGTAACTGAACGCTTTTGATCCGTTCGGGAACTCATACGCGAGTTCCTTGGCGTTCCAGCGGGGAATACAACCGGCCTCTTGGCAGACCTGCTCAAACGCGGGGCGGACCTTCGTCTGTGTCTCTCCGTCGCCGTAGCGTCCAATCCAGCCGTGAATGCCTGGCATCTCTTGATACGAGTTGAATTCCTTCCAACAGCACGCGGTCGTTTTGCCAGAAGACAGCGCTCCTTCAAGGTCGATTTCAGGCGTCTCGTCGCGCATGAAATCGCCGATCGGCTTGCGCCAGCGCATCGTGACTTCGCGCTCGGTCACGACTTCGGAGGCTCCGTCTCGTAGACGTGCTTGACGACCGTCGTGCCCTGAATGTCGTGCTTGATCGTGTCGCCGAGCACCTGCCGCCCCTTCAAGATCGCGATCTTATCCTTCGTGTCGCCGTGGTGAACGACGTCGAGCATCATGCGCGCTGCGTGGGCGTCGGCAATCTGGCCGGCGAGGAGCTTTGTGTCCTTCGTCAGCAGCCGCATGTAGCGCGCGACGAGCGCCACGCTGCCGGGCCACGACGCATAGCACGGGCGGTCCTTCAGCGCCGTGAACATCTCCAGCGGCTCGCTGATGCCGTCCTCGATGTGCTCGAGGATGTGCCGGCAGATTTGCTCCTCGAACCACTGGAAGCGCGGCTGGTCGCAGTTCTGGCAGTGCGTGTCGTGCGTCTGCTCGGACTGGCAGCGCGGGCAGATCCAGGGTTTCATTGGACATGGACCGACATGGCGCGTTGATAGGCGACCACATCCAGAGATCGCCAATGTTCATGGTTGTTCTCGTGACGCCACACGTTGCGCTCAAGGACCCATCCATGGACCGAGCACCAGAACAATCGCATTTTTATAGTATCGCCAACGTGAAAGCAGTCAGCCATGTCGCTGCTCAGTCTACACCGGGGCGCAAGAGGCCGCGATAGCCGCGCGCGTGTAGGCGCCTGTTCACGTCAGCGTCGAGTTGCGGCCACACCAACGCGAACGCGTCACGATGGAACTGCAATTGCGCGAACGGTCCCGGCATCATCCGCCGCGCCACCAGCCGTCGCCGCTTCGCCTTGAACCGCCGACGCTTATTCATAGGGGCTCCCAGGCAACGATGCCAAGCGCGCCTCTACCTGAATCTGCGCCATCGTGACGCGCGACTGATCGGCGACCTGACGAGGCGACAGGCCGAGCTTGGCCCCGAGAGTATAGGCGAAGATAGCATCTTCGCACGCAATCACGGCGAGGGCTGAGGCGTGGGCTGGGCCGCGTTCATCATAGCAGTCGGTGAGCACGTCCAGAACCGCCTGGACTCGCGCAAGGTGCGCGCGGTCAACAGCCACGTCCCACCTCCCGCAGCGCGGCGCGAGCGGCGGCGAGCGCATCATCGAATCGGCTGTCGCTGCCCATATTGTTGTTTGCCGACGCTACCAGCCCCTCCAGCGCCGCCGTGAGCGTGGACACACGCCCGCGACGGTCCAGATACCCCACGAACGGCTCACCGTCATCCACGGCCCGAGCCTTCGTTTCCTCCACGCGCTGCGCAACATCCTCCGCGCTCAACCCGTCCGTCGCCATCGTCCACGCGAACTGATGTCGTATCGGCGCGAAGCCATACAGCGGCGCGTGGTCATGCCCTAGGTCACGCACGAGCACGGCGATCATCTGACGCTTGAGCGCAGCAAGTTCAGCCGTGAGCGTGGCGATGGCGTCCGCGGCCTGCTTCAGCTCCGACGCATGATCCTTCTCGCGCGAACGCCACGCTAAGCCCTCCGCTAAGCCCTCCACAGCGCGCTGACGGGCCTCTTCCGTGTCGATCGATGGGCCGACCACGTGCGCCCGCAACCGCCTAACCAGCTCATCCATGTGCGCCTCCTGAAATGTTACCGTGTAACCGTGTAACCGATGTAACCACCGATCCTATGGAGCTTACCTGTGCGCGCGCTATGTATATATATTAAAACTATCGGTTACAACGGTTACAACGGTTACATATCTTTGGTTTCAACAACTTAAACGTAACCGAGATTTACGTGTAACCAAAAACATCGGTTCATGATGGCATGAACCATGCTTTCAGTGGATAGCCATTCCTGCGGACGGTTTGACGCTTCCACCCCGCGAGTCGCAAGATGCTCCCGACCCGGAGCTGCTCCACGCGGCCAATGTCGGCCTCGCGAAACTTCAAGGCGCTCGTGAGGACTTCGGTCGAGGTCACATCGCTCTTGAGACGGCACCAATCCAGCACCGTCGCTGTCCACGGATCTTCGACCTGTCGATCGGCCTGCGCCGCACGGGCGGCCTCCCGCGGCACCTCCCACCAGGTGGCTTTAGCCTTGTAGAGCGCGACGGCCTCGGCATACCAGTCGTCGCGCCGCTGCGCGATGCCCGGATGGTCGATTTCGCCACACCGCACCGGCCAGAACCGACGCAGGCCGGTGTCGTCGTTGCCCCAATCGTCTTGATTCGTGGTGCCGGCGAACACGCATTGCCGCGGGAAGTTTTGCGCGTGGCGGCCATAGCTCGGGCGGTATTTATCGACGGGATTGCTGATGATGGACTTGATTCGATTGCGGTCGGCTTTACTGAACGACTCCATTTCGGGGATTTCAATCACCAGCGCACCGGGGAAGGATTGCTGAAAGTCTTTCGACATCACCGATTCGGTCGCGGCCATATACCAGTCGCCGCCGAGCGTGCGGAGTGCGCTGCTTTTCTTCACGCCTTGCTCGCCTTCGAACACCACCATCGTGTCGAGCTGGCAGCCTGGAGCATAAACACGAGCGACAGGACCAATGAAGAAATTCGCGCTGACGGCGCGGACGTATTCGCAGGATTGATGCGGCCCAAACTCCGCGCCCCAATACTCCTCGAAGGCAAACGCGATGCGCGGAATCCCATCCCACACGAGCGCGTCGAAATATTCGCGAACGCAGTGACGCGGCGTCGCGCGCAACCGATGCGCGAGCACCGCGTGGACCATCGCGGGTGTCGCGTAGAGCAAGCCGATGCGCTCTTGCAGCCACATGCAGAGACCCGTATCGTCGTCGTCGCGCCATTGGCGCCCGTCCACGATGATCTTGTCAAGGAATTCATCGTAGTGCGCGCCGCGCAGTAGCTCGAGCGAATGGTCGAGCGCGATGCCGATATTCGCGTGGGTGCTGTAGGGTTTCTGCTTGTCGTTGGCCGCGAGGTTCCACGCCGCAACGGCGTTGTGCGGCGTGATAGCCGTGCGGAATTTCGCGTTGGGATCAGACGCGCTCATACGCGCGTCGGCTGTTCTGGTGTCAACACATCGCACCCCTGACTAGGTGAAAGAGCGTCGGGCCACGGCCGCGAGTCAGCACGGACGTGCGCGCGAGCGAGGCCGGCCAGCCCGCCCGACGTAGCGATATTCTATCGCAGCCACGGCGCGAGCGCTATCTCCGCGTCGGACTCGGAGCGCGCAACACAGACGATCCCGCCGTGAGACTGCACGACCTTGAGGAATTGCTGCTGTTCTGGACGGAGGCGGCCATCGGCGCTCTTGCACTCGATCGCCAGGAACACGGCTATAGTGCGCCCAACGTGTTCCGGCTGGATGATTACCGGCACGTAGCCGATGAGATCCGAGCTGCCGACGCAGAGGCCGTATTGCACCCATCGCCCGCGTCGGTCTTGCAGACGGCCGACGTTGTTCCGGAAAATCCGTGCGCCGAGTTGCGATACGCGGATGAGAAGACGGCTGAGAAGCGCGGTTTCAGATGCCATGCAGGATGCCTCACAAATCGATTCTATTGACTTGTGGCGCTTCGTAACCCAGCGCCCCTACGCCTAGCCGTCCATCGATACCACGCCCATCCCGAGGCGTATTTCATCTCTTTCGCGAGGTCTTGCCAGTCCTGCAGCGTCCGGCATTGCGCTTCACGCTCGTGCAACCGCGCGCGCAGCTCGGTGAGGTTGGCTTCGACGAGCACGCCATCTGTCTGCTCGACCTTGCGCTCCTTGCGTGGGAACGCCGCACCGCAGGCCGCACATACCCGCGCCCCCGGCGGCGACACCGCGAAGCACTCGGCGCAGCGGCGGCCCGTCGCGGTCTCTCTCGGTGTCTTCGTCTCGCCCTTCAGCGACCACTGCCGATCCTCATCGGGCAGGCCGTGCCGCGTCCAGTTGCCGACGTGATCGAAGATGCGGACGGCGGCCTTGCCGGGCGCGGGACGTAAGCCCCGTCCGCATTGCTGGAGGTAGAGACCGAGACTATCGGTGGGACGGAGCAGAAAGACGGCATCGACGGCCGGCACGTCGAGACCTTCGCCGAAGAGATCGACATTGCAGAGCACGCGCAGTGATCCCGCGCGAAAGGCCGCCATCGCGCGCTTGCGCTCGTCTGTTGGCGTTTCGCCATCGACGTGGGCTGCAGGGATGCCCGCTGCGGTGAACGCGTCTGCGAGCGCGCGTGAGGCGTCGAGCGACCAGACGAACACGAGCGCGCGACCGCCCGCAGCGTCCTGCTGATACGTCGCGACGGCATCACCCACGACGGTGGAGCTGTTCATCGCTGTGGCGACTTCGGCGCGGTTGAAGTCCCCAGCCACATGGTGCATACGCGCCGTGCTCACGGTCCCAGGCGCGTAGAGGCGATACGGCGAGAGGTAGCCGTCCGCGATGAGCTGCGCGACCGTGGGGCCGAGCAGGAGTCGATCGAAGTAGTCGCCGAGGCCCTTCCCGTCGAGCCGCTGCGGTGTGGCGGTCAACCCGAGCTGATGCGCCTGCGGCACGGCCGCAGCGATCGCCGCCCACGACTTGGATGGGACGTGGTGGCATTCGTCCCAGACAAGGAGGTCCGGCTTGGGTAGTGTGCTCATGCGCCGCTTCAGGCTGCCGACAGAGCACACTTGCACGGGTGCTGAGGCGTCGGTGGGATAGCCTGCGGCGACGATGCCGGTGTGAATGTCCGCCGCGTCCACGAACGTCTGGACGGCCTGCTCAAGCAATTCCTTGCGGTGGACGCAGAACCAGGCGCGCTTGCCGCGTGCCGCCGCGGATGCGAGCATGTGCGCGACCAGCACGGTTTTCCCCGCGCCGGTCGGGCACTGGATGAGCAGCCGCTTGCAGCCCTGCCGCAGGACGCTGCGCGCCTGGTCGACGAGCGCGTGCTGGTAAGGGCGGAGTTGAAGCATTTACCGAAAATACCGCGACCGTTCCGACCCCTCGCCGACGTAGGGCGCCCAATACGAGCCACCGTAGACGCGCTCGTGTCCGCAGACATCGCAGCGAAACAGCAGCCGCCCGCCGCGTTGCCGATTCAGTTCAGTATGCGGCGTGCGCGCGAGAGTGGCGCTGACTTTCGCGCGGGCGTAGCGTTCGGCCTCGGAGCGCAGTTCGAGCGTCTGGCCGGGCAGTGCGGCGATGAGATCGCGTTCCTGGGTGGCGGCGTCGAGGCCGGCGTTACAGCGTGGGCCTTCGCAGCAGAGGATGAGTGGCATATCAGGTCCTTTTACTAGTCAAAAAGAGTCGGCGAATGATCGCTTGTCTTAGGCCAAACCAATATAGGAATTTCCGCATTTAGCTCTACAGACCACCGGGCACGTTTCACAATATCGGTTTTATCGATCCGCGGTCTCCCCGGCATGTTCCACGAACGTGCCCGGATATCCTGCTCGAACATCCAACCACTGGCCTTAAGAGATATCCCGGGTTCGTCTTGTCTGATATAGGTAATAAGACGTTGGTATCCCATTTCTTTGGCGATTCTGCGCGCAGCGCCATACAACGCAGAACAAGCGTTCGCGCATCCGTCAGTGGCTACCCTGTTGACCTCTAATGTTGCTCCATCGTCCAGTAATCTGGCGACTGGCCGTCCAACCAGAGCAACGCCTCTAATAACCCCGTTTTCGTCGGCAACCGCTACTGAGAATTTGGCTTGCACAGACGACCCGTGATGCCTGTGAAATTGTTCCACGTATTTTTTAGCCTGTTCGGTGGAGCACGGAACAATTCTAAGATTCTGTTGCCTTGGCATGCCAGAGATTGTCAATCAGCGAGACGACTTATTGTTGTCCCACGGCCCATCCGGCCGCGCGGGCGGCTCCGTCTGCGGCGGCGCGATGAGGCGGCCTCGGGAGTCGCGCACGGCGCAGCTCGGACACAGCGGCTCGGGCTGATCGCGCTGCGCGAGATACGTGACGGCGGGATGGCCGTTCGCGCAGACGCGCACGACTTGCAGGCGGCGCCAGGATTCGTCGATCATGGTTGCTCCTGTGGCGGCCACGGCAGGCCTTCACGACACCATCCACATACTCCGCAATCGTCCGGTGCGTGATACTCGTGGCGGCATATCGGCTGCGTGTCGCCACATACCGATCGCGTAGATGGTTGGTGGCAGCGCGGGCAGATGACGGTCCATGTCATACGGCATCCGTGACGAGATAGCGTTCCGTCCAGCCGCACACCGGACACGTCAGCCGAATCACCCCTCCCGATTCGTAGGCGCGCGTCGGCTCGGCATCCCACAGCGCCGGGCATCGCGTCGGGACATCCTTCGCGAGCGTGATGATTGCGCTAGGCTTTTTCAGCAGCGACGACTTCGCCATCGAACAGCCCTCCCTGCGTCTTGAGCGTTTCGGCCGTTTGCAGATTCCGCACGGCCACGCGCGCGTAACTCGGTTTTAGTTCGCAGCCCCAGAACCGGCGCCCGAGCCGCACGGCCTCGTAGCCTTCGCTGCCGATGCCCGCAAACGGAGACAGCACGAGATCGCCCGGATTGCTCCAGAGCCGGATGCAGCGCTCGTTGGTGCCGAGCTGCAGCGGGCAGATGTGGCGCTCGTCATCGTTCTCGCGGGCAACCGCCGCGTTGAGCGTGTCCGATTCGCGGATGCCATACCAGATCGGGCGCGCGAATTCGATCCATTCCTCGTTGGTGACATCCGGCACGACGGGCACGGCGTTGTCGCCAGGCTTGCGGAACACGAGGATGTAGTCCGCGAGCGCGGGTCGCAGCCACGACGAGTCTTTCTTGAGCTGGACGAACAGCAGCCCTTTCGAGTGCGTGCGGATGGCCTGCGCTTGTGGGTCTTTATCGATGCAGACTTCGCCGTGATAGATCCAGCCGTCCGCTGCGAACGCCTGAATCATCGCCCCGCGCAGATCGATCAGCCCGATCACGCCGTGCGTGGCCTTCGTGCTCGGCAACTGCGCGATGTGGCAGCACGAGAGGCGCCCCGGCTTCGTCACGCGATAGAGTTCGCGAATGATGTAGCCTAAATGCTGGAGAAATTCCTCGTGCGTTGAGCTGTTGCCGATGTCGCGCTCCGTCGCGCTGTAGGTAAACAGCGACGAGAACGGCGGACTGTAGACGCTGAGGTCTACGCTGTCCGCCGCGAGCGTTGGCAACTGCTCGCAGCTATCGCCGTTGACCAAGGTCCAGTTCTGGCCGGTCGTGGTGCTCATGCGCTCATTTCCTCCCGTTCAAAGTCTCGCAGTTCCGACAGCAACTCGCGCGACATGGCGAGCGCCGCCGCCTCTTTCTTCCGCACGTTAGCCACGACGCCGGTCTCCGCTTCACTGATCACGATATGTACGTCCACGGGCGACGACTGGCCGAAACGCCAACAGCGGCGAATAAGCTGGTAATACTGCTCGTAGCTGTCTCCGAGGCCGACGCAGATCATTTGATGACAGTTCTGTAGGTTCAATCCGAATCCGGCGATCTTTGCTTTCGTCACGATGACGCGATGCTCGCCCGCGACGAATCCGAGGATTGCGTTGCGCTTCTCGACATAGCTGTCGCGCCCAGAGATTTCCACCGCGCCGGGAATCGCCCGCGCGAGCGCCGACGACTCGTCATTGAGTCCGCACCAGACGATGAACTGCCCCGGCTGCGCGGCAATCTCCGCCGCCCGCGCCACGCGATCGGAAATCGACGCACAGCGCGCGGCCAGTCGCCCTTGAATACCCTTCGCGGCCATGTCGTGGAACAGCATCCCCTCGGGCGGCGCCGACGCCATCACGACATGATCCTGAATCCGCAGCGGCGGCAGGATGTAGCCCTCGTCACTGTAGCCGAGATCGCCCGGCGTCCGGAGCGTCATCGCCCACGACGCGAGCCAGCGAAAGAACGGCGCGCGGGCATGTTTTTTCATGCGCCAGCCTTCGTCATCATGCACAAACCACGTCGCAAGAAACTCCGCGCGCGTCATCAGTCCGAGAAACTCGGCGTGGTTCGCCAGTTCCGCGATGTCGTTTGGACTCGGTGTCGCGGTGCAGCAGAGGCGATACCGCGTATGCTGGAATGCGGCGATCAGCTTCGTGCGGGTCTTGCCGTCGAAGGATTTGAGGATGCTGCTCTCGTCGAGGACGACAGCCTCGAATTGCGACGGGTCGAAGCGATCGAGGCGTTCGTAGTTGGTGATGGTCAGCTTGCCGCGAATCGCGTGCGGGCCTTCGGCGTAGGCGAGATCGATACCGAGCTTGCGCGCTTCGTCCACGGTCTGCTCGGCCACGCACAGCGGCGCGAGCATGAGCGTCGGCACGTCCAGCGCGTGCGCCCATGCGATCTGCATGAAGGACTTGCCGAGTCCGCAATCGGCGAACAGCGCGCACCGGCCTTTCTTCAGCGTCCAGCGCGTGATGGCGGCTTGCCAGTCGTAGAGCATCGGCGGCAGGCTCACGCGATCGGAGAGGCCGTCGCCGGCATAGACGCGGCGCTTTGACGCAAGAAACTCCTGGTAGCTAGACATTGAATAGGCTCCGCGCGATCCGCTCGCGCTCGTCGCGCATCTCCTGTAGTTGCTCGCGTTGGCGCGCGATGGTGCGCTCGGCGATGTGGAGTTGATCCAGCGCCGCTTGACACATCGCGCGGTAGGTGTCGCGCTGGGCGGCGAGGTCGGCATCGGTGCTCACTTGCCCTCCTGCTGCCGGTCCTGATACTTCTTCTCCATCGCGCGGCCCACGCGCCGATGCGCCGGCGTCAGGTCCGCAGGCGCTGCGACCGACGTCCAGTCCAGCCCCGACGCCAGCAGCTCGGCGCGGCACGCCAGCGCCTGCCCGTGCCGCACGCTCGTCAGCACCGCGTAGCCGCTCGGGATGTGCGTCAGCGTCCAGCCGCCGAGCTGCAAGGGGATCGTCTCGTGGATGGCGAACGGGCCGTCCACATCGGCGGGGATGTCGTCGTAGCAGCCGGCGCGCTTGATGCGGATGGTTTGTTCGGGCATGGCTATTTCTCTCGGGCGCGCAGCATGGCGTCGGCCATGAGGTAGGCGTGGTCTGCACTTTCGTCCCAGTCTTTGATGCTCCTGCGTGCGGCTCGACCAGCGATATATTGCCCAGCCAACCAGTCGCGGAGCGTCATGCCGTCGCCTCGAGCGAAGATCGCATCGCCGGAATCGTGATTGCGCGGAATAGGAAACGCCGGTCCGCCGTCAGTGGTGTGACTCATGATGCTTGACACGGTAAACCAAACCCGATAGGATTTGCAACATGAAAAAGAGCGACGTGGCGGCTTTTTTCGGGCGCATGGGCGGATCGGTGAAATCGGCTAAGAAAACGGCCGCTGTTCGCAAGAACGGAAAAAAAGGTGGACGGCCGAAGAAAAAGGCTTGACAACCAAACGGCTTTGGTTTTAAGCTTGTGGACATGGACAGACACGAACCGCAACGACTCGCTGTTGGTGACGAATGTGCGCTCTTGTTGGGCGTGTCGCTTTACGACGTGACCATATCCGAGGTGCGCGTGATTCTCGAAGGCGACCCGGCTGAATTCGCTATGTATCGCGTGAAGTCGCGAGAAAGCAGTTGTTGGTTTGAATCGACAAGCCAACACCGCAGCGACTTGTTCAAGTTGCCCAGCGAACGCGAGCGGCTGATTCAGCAACTAGACTCTGACATGAACGCCCTGCACGACTTGATCCGCGATCAAGAGATGGAGCATGAAAGAGAAGAACAAGCCGCAGAGGAAATACCGCACGGCTACGACTGTGAGTGCGAGGCGTGCCAGATGGAGCGGGCGCGGGATACCGCGGAGGAGCCGAGCCGATGAGCATGATCGCGAGCCAGTGGTATCGAATCGACAAAGGCGACGGAAAGATACTCGCTGTCAATTCTGTAAACGTTTTGCGCGCTGCGAGTGGCGCATACAAAGCGCCCAATCAAGCTATTAACGCGGGCCGATTCTCGACGCCGTTTGCGATCTACACGCGCGGTGATCGGGCCACGGAAGAAGAGCTAAATCAACCTCGTGGAATATCAACAATAGATCGCGAGGCCACACGATGAGCATGAACTGCAATCTTGCGCCGGAAGACGAACCCATCAGCGGCGGCACCGGACCGCGCCGCGAGCCGGACGCACCGACGCGCCGCTGCCCGACCTGCACCGTCGAACTGCACTGGACGATGAATCGCGGCACGGGTCCGGTGCGGCGGCATGAGCGCGACTACTGCTCGGGGCGGTGCGCGGATGCGGGAGGGCGGGTATGACCCCGCGCCTCCACTTCGACGGCGAGCCGAACCGCTTCGCGCAGATGCGTAAGCTGTTCAACCCGCGCAGCACGCTGCGGGTGCGCTGGGCGCGTCCGGTGGCGGCGAAGTTCCGGCTGCGCTCGGTGAGCGTGGAACAGTGGTTTCGGCGGCATGCTGGGAGAGGCGGGCGTCATGAGTCACGTTCAGATACCGTGCTTGCCGCAGTTGCTGTGCCCGAACTGCTACAAGCTGATGGAGTGCATCGAACGACCTGACGCGGCAAGCGGCGATGTCGCGCTGTTCAGATGCTGCGGCAACGACTACAGCGTGGCGCTCAACACGATTCCGGCGATCCAATCGTGGACGATGGAGCAGCCATGACCGACACCCTCATCAGCGCCATGCTCGTCCTGCTGCTGGCGCTCGTCGCGATCGGCGCGGTGGAGGGCGGCATCGCACTGCGGCGCCGGTATATCCGCTGGCAGATCCAGCGGATTCAGCGGGAGATCGACGCTCGGGGCCACCGTCGCACGGGTCGCTAATCGAGAGTGACAGCAACAACCGGGCGGCGGTGGCCGCGAGGGTGGACAGTAACTCAACACGGAGGACAGATGGCAAAGCAGAGCGCAGTGGACAAGATTGTGGCGAGACTCGACGGCGACATCGCCAGATTGCAGCAGATGGGAAACTACGTCGCGCAGTATCCCAGTTTCGACTCGATCGGAATCGGCAAACAGATCGACAAGGACGTGGACGAACTGCGCAAGATGCGCGACTACGTGACGCGCGACGGCGCAGGCGAAGCGGTCGCGGCACCAACGAAACAGCGCAAGCCGCGCAAGAAGCCCGGTCTGCCGCCGGCCGCGCACGAGCAGTAACGGACTCCGGCGCGCCGAGGCGCCTCCGACGGCGTGGGTTCCGAGCCGTGGAGATTCGGGGCCGCTTCTTTCAGGAGAGAGAAACAATCATGAGTTACCTTGTTTTCGACGTCGAGTCCGTGGCCATCGCAAGCGCCGCCGAGTTCATCGAACCAGCAACCGCGCCCAGCAACTACAAAGACGAGGCGAAGATTGCCGCCTACATCGAAGAGGCCAACCGAGAGGCGGTCGCGAAGGCGGCACTGGACGTGGACCTTGCGCGTATCGTTGCGATCGGCTGGAGCGCTGGACCGGAAACGCCAGTCGTGATGACGGCCGCTGACGAGCACGAGGAATACGATGCGCTTGAAACTTTCTGGGCGTTCTGTATCACGCCGCGTCCGACGCTGATCGGCTTCAACTGTATCGGCTTCGATCTCCCGCTGCTGTTGCGGCGGTCGCTGTATCTCGGCGTGAAAGCGCCAGCGCTACAGATCGGCAAGTATCGCCACGACGGCATCATCGATCTCATGCTGTCGCTGTCCTTTGATGGCGCGCAGCGGTATCGCAGTCTCGGCTTTTACAAGCGTCGATTCGCGCTCGACGTGCCGGATGATCCGCATACCGGCGCGGACATCGCCGGGCTCGTCGCGGCGGGTGATTGGGATGCGGTCGCGTCCCATTCCCGCGCCGATGTCAAAACAACCGTGGCGCTTGCGCGCCGCATGGGGGTGTTATGAGTGCCGTGCCCGTCGTCTCGACCGCGCCTCTTGATGCGTCTCTGGTCGAATCCGTGCTTCTGCAAGGCGATCTCTCGCGCCTGACGCCATCGCAGCGCGTGTCCTACTACAACCGCGTGTGCGAATCGCTCGGCCTGAATCCGTTGACGAAGCCGTTCGATTACCTGAATCTGAACGGCAAGACGGTGCTCTACGCCAAGCGCGACGCGACCGAGCAACTTCGCAAGATCCACGGCGTGAGTATCGTGGAAATCAGTTCACGCGAACTCGCGGGCGTGTTCGTCGTCACGGCGAAGGCCCAGGATGCGCGACAGCGGATCGATGTCTCTACTGGAGCCGTGCCCATCGCCAACCTCAAGGGCGAAGCGCTCGCCAATGCGCTGATGAAGGCCGAGACAAAGGCAAAGCGACGCGTCACGCTATCGATCTGCGGTCTTGGCCTATTGGACGAGTCCGAAGTGGATTCAATTCCACAGGCCGCCGTTCAGGCGAAGGCGACTACCGAGAAGGTGAATACGGAAACCGGCGAGATCGTCGAGCAATCACCCGCACCCGCCGCCGCGTTGCCGCCTGCATCAGAACAGCAGTCCTACACCGGCATCCTCACCGCGAAGGGGCCGCGCAAGGCTGGCAAGACGATGGTCTACGAGTTCCAGGTGGACGATCAGTTGATGTCCACGATGGATTTCGCCGTCGCAGACAAGGCGTCGAAGTTCGACGGACAGCGCACGGTTGTGACGTTCACGCGCACAGCGAAGGGCGGCATCATGCTGCTGGACATTGCGCCGGATGTCGTGGCGCGCGAGCTGGCGGCCGAGGAAGTGTTCTGATGCGCGCCGCGCTCAACCCACGCGACCCATCCCACGCCCGTCTGATCGCCCGCGCACATGCTGCGACCCCGCCGCCAGACAATTGGTGGACGCGCACGAACCTGACGCGGGAGCAGTGGAGCGCGCTGGCGGCGGAACATGCGCAGCGCATGAACGCGGTCACGACGACGCACCATGTGCAGCGGGGAGAGGGGGATGCGTGACGTGCCCAGCCTGCGGAATACGAGATGGTGCCGTGCGAGGATCGGTGGCACGAGGAGAAGGACGCCGATCGTATGAGTGAACAGACCCGCGAAGAACTGGTCGGGCGCATCGCAGACATCCTTTCGCCTGCTGTCAATCGGAGCGCTCCGTACGCCAAGGTTATGATCGCGCGCATCGCCGATCTGCTCGCTGCCCAGCCCTCGGGGGCGACCGCCCCGCAGGAGGCGGAGCCGCTGACGATGAGCGCGGCCGAGTTGGCGGACTGTCGAAGGATTGGCGGCACGCAGGTCGATTTCGTAAATCGCTGTTCTCGGCTACTTCGCGAGATCGATGCGCTACATGCCGCCAGTCTGACCCCGGAGGCGTCCTCCGCGCCAGCGCAGGAGACGACGCGACCGACGCTCGTTGATGTGCTCGCTGCGCTTCAGCGATGGCACGATGCCTATCCAATCGAGATATTCGGGGAACTTCCACCGCCGGTTGATCGCGGCGAACCCGAAACGTGCTCGCGCGATTGTATCGCTGGCGCGATGGGCCGTCACATGTCGATGGCGCTTCAGCAAGAGATGCGAGAACTGTGGGCCGACGCTGCCTCCACCGGGACCGCGCCGCAGGGCTGGCAGCCGATTGCGACGGCGCCGAAGGATGGGTCGTGGATCATGCTCTACGTTCGGTGGCAGGACAAGCGGGACATCATCGGCTGTGGTCAGTGGACGTGGGACGGAGAAGGTCGAAAGGTTTGGTTCTGGCCGTGGTCGAACGCTCCCACCCACTGGCAACCGCTCCCGTCCCCACCGCCTGATCCGACGACAGGAGGGCAGGGATGAGGCGCGTGGTGGTCGGATTCAGCGGCGGCGTGACCAGCGCGTGGTGTGCGGGTTGGGCGCTTCGGACGTTCCCGCGCGATGAAGTCGATCTCGTGTTTCACGACACGCGCGAAGAGGACGAGGACACCTATCGTTTTATCCGAGAGGCAGCACTGGCGCTGGGAAAAACGGTCGTCAACTGGAGCGACGGGCGCAGCGTGACGGAGGTGTTCCGAGACGAGAACGCCATCGCCAATAATCGCATGGCGTTCTGCTCGCGCATCCTGAAAACGGAGCAGCGGGACGCCTATTTCGCTCATCTGCGGGAAGGTGGAGCGACTGAAATCATCAACGTCGTTGGATTCACGGAGCGCGAGAAGGAACGTATCCAGCGCGCATGGATTCGCGGCGTAGCTTCTGGCTACACCGTGAGATTCCCGCTCAAGGAAGAGGGCATCACGAAACAGCAGGCCGCTCACTGGTGCAACAAGACCCTAGGCGTCAGTCTTCCGCGCATGTATCGATGGAGCGAGCACGCCAACTGCGTCGGCTGCGTCCGTGGTGGCAAAGCCTACTGGCTGAAGGTGCGCGAAGTCAGGCCGGACGTGTTCGAGCAAAGGGCCGCACTGGAGGATGAGTTCGGCCACACGATTCTGAAAGACACAACGCTCCGCGAACTGGTCGTAACCGGGCTGAAGCGCCGTGTTAACCAGCGCGAGAGCATCGATCTTGGCACGTGCGAATGCGGAGGATGAAGCCATGACCCCCGAGACGACAGACCCGCACTTGGAGTGCGCGTTCGGACATACGCAGAGAAATGTCGGCTGCGTCTCCTGCGTGCTCGTGTTCGACCGAGCCATCCCTGGATTGCCGATTGGTGTTCAGGAGACGACAGACCCGCGGATCACGGAGATTCGAGCGCGAGAGCAGCAGAGGAAGAAAGGGCCGTGGAGGTCGGACGTGCAAGTGCTCTTGGACGCCATCGCCTCTCTCCAGCAGCGCGTGGAGGAGGAACAGCGGGCCGCTATTTCGATTGCCGCAACGCTTCTAACCGCTGGATTCAGCGGAGATGGAAACATCGATGGCGTGAAGTGGTTGGCGCAGCGCGTGGAGGTGTTGACGCAGGAGCAAGCTAAATCGAGTCAAATCCACATTGCGGCGCTGGAGAGTGAACAGTCTTGGCAGGCTACTGCACGGGAGCAAGAACTTCGTGCCGAATCCGCTGAGCAGCGCCTCGAAGCCGCCGAGCGGGAGCGAGACGATGTTCGGCGTCTGTCGCTGAACTACATCGAGCAGACGAACGCGCTGATGGAATCGCTGCGCTCCGCGATCGATGGACAGGAGTTATCAGACTTCATGTTGTCGTTCGCGCTGGTGGGCCAAGTGGACGCCCAGCGACAGGCCAAGGAAGCCGCCGAGGCCACGATCGTCCGCCTGCCTGCTGCGCTTCGCTCAATGCTCACCAATGAGTTTATTCGGGCTATCGGTGCGCTCGCGAGACAGCAGGACGTATGTCGAGTAAAAGACGGAGCAGCGACATTCGTGACAGGCATGGAAGCTGCGCGAGAATACATCGTTGAGCACGTAGAAGAAGTCCTCGCCTCGCTCCCCTCGCCTCCCGTCTCCGCACCTGATGATGAGGACATGCCATGACTATGATTACAATCGCATCGGCGCTCACGGGATTCCTCGTCGGTATCTCTGCGCCATCGTTCTGGTGGCATATCACAGGGCAAACTTATCGGTGCCATTGCCAGACGAGAAACGGCATCGGGCCTGATCTGGCGCACTGGATGAACGACACGAGGACTAAGCCATGAGCGCCATGAAACACGACAAGCCCGACGATGCAACCGAGTTCGCCCGCCAGGAAGTCGAGCGCGGCGTCCTGAACGCGATCGTGACCGAGGAGCAGCGGCTGCGGCAGAAGTTGGAAGCGCTGGCGCGTGCCATGAAATCGGTCGCGACTATCCCGAATGCGCCTTACGGAAAGATTGTCGGTTTCTTCGCCGATTGCTTATCTGACATCCTGAAGCGCTGAGGGGCACGCGGCCAGCTTCCGGTGAGCGATGCCACCGGCCGCGGTCCCTCCCCTCAGCGCTAGCCCTTCGCCGCCTTCGCGTCGGCGATCTTCCCCGCCACGCCGGCCGGCAGCGTGGACATCGGCGTGACGCGGTTGCGCGCCCAACTCGCTAGAATCAATCCAACGAGTGACGCAATGGCCGCGCTCGTCTCAGGCGGGATCTCGATGCCACCGAATTTCGTTAGCAGTTGCAAGCCAATCTGGACGAGCGCGGTGCCGCCGCCGACGATCACGAGCACGGGTTCGCTGTTCATTTGGCCCTCTCTCGTTCCATCCTGCCGCGCCGGACTCGCTTGCTATCGTCGTCCCGCGCATCGTCGTGTCGGACATTGACGCCACGCTTGGGGGCGCGCCGCTCGATTCGCCGCCTGTCGCTGCCTCGTTTCATGCCGGTATCCTACACCACTCCAAACCCTGACGGCCGCACCGTCACCTCGTAGGTCCGCCCATCCTCGCCCTTCCGCCGATACCGCCGCGACCCTGGATTCGCGCTCGGCGTCGGCTGCAGCGCCCCAGAGTATCCAGAATAGCGTTGCACCGGCACCGCCGCGAATCCCGCGATGAACGCGTCCACGCAGGCCAGCACCGTCGGATCAGTCGGGATGACGCACTGCTGGAAGCCGGGATTTCCGTGCAGCAGCCCACCCGCACCGAAGAACGCACAGAGCATCGCATAAGCGCGCCAGTCGTCGGCGACGTCAGGCCACGCGTCGGGCCGATCCTTGTCGCGGATGGTCTGTTCGACCTGGGGCGGCTCGTCGAGCATAACCGGGCCGTGATAGGGCGGCGCGAATTTCTCGGTCGGCCCGTCGCCTGTGTAGAACTCCCAGGCGTCTTTCGCGCACCGGCTCCACTCGTCCTTGCGCGGGCTGTGGTAGTTGAGCGCCGGCCCGCACGGATACGGGTTCGGCTCGTAGACCCCGGACGACCACGGCACGCTGCGCGGCGTGTAGCGGCCCAACACGGCCAGCATGTCGATGCCGTTCACCTGCGGCTCGTTCGCGCATTCGAGCATCGCGTTCTCGTGGCGCTGGCAGAGGCGATCGACGCGCTCGAGATGCGCGGTCATCTCGTCGAGCTCGCTGGCGTAGGTCAGCGCCGTCACTTCGACGCGGAGGCCGCGCTGTGCCGCTTCGGTGAGCACCGTCTCGCAGGCCGACTCGTCGTAGGCCCAGCCGGATTCCACGCCTTTGCCGGGAGGGCCGGTCCAGTCCGTGCGGCTGAAGATGCGGACCTCGTTGAAGCCGTGCGCGGCGGCCCAGTCCAGATAGGCCCGCAACTCGCTCAGGCGGTCCGTGGTGACGCGCTTCGGGGCGCAGAAGGCCGTGAGGCTGCGGCGGATGACGAGCTGGCCTGTGGCGTCGGTGAAGTAGGTGCCGGAGGGGGTGAGGCGACCGACGAGAGGCGCGGGGTAGGCGCGGATTGGCTGGTAGGTCACTCGCCGCCTCCGAGAAACACCGCACGCCAGCCGAAGTCACGGTAATACCCTCGGCACAGCCCGCCGTAGAGGCGACTCCACGCTCCGGGCTCGTTGACGCCGTAGCCATTGCGCTCGAACGGCAACATCGACACGTTCGTAAGCGCTCCGCGCCTCACGACTGCTTCACCCACGTCAGCCCCGCCGCCGCCCACGCGCGTCCGTGGTCCGCGCCCTGCTGATCGTATTCGATCACCGCCTCGACGCGACCCGACGGCCACTGCCCGAACGACCACAGCTCGTAGTTCCCCGGCGCGTTCGTCGTGCCGTAATATTGGCCGCAGACGCCAACCGGCGAGAACGGCGTAGCGTCGGCTCCGATGCAGAGAGACTGATGCGGAACCGGCCGCACGACGCCGCGCCAGTCATCCTGCCAATCGACTTCAAGCAGATCGGCGTCGGTCAGGTCCGTGCGCGTGAACACGACAACGCCAGTCGCATCGCAGGAGAGCGCCTTATCGCCTGGGCCGATGAGCCATCCGCGTTCAGTCATGAGGGCACGACTTTGGCGCTGTCGAAGTGGGCGAATTGCATGTTAGATAGCCTCCGGTGCTCGATGGCCGCACCGTTTGCACGTCCATCCGGTATCAAGGTTGTTCCACTGATGCCCAGCCTTGCGACATCTCCACGCGACTACCTGCGCAAAGACAAAGCGCAAAACGATGGGCACCGATAGCACGAGCGCAACGCACGAAAGAACGATAGCGGCGGAGGTTTCCATGATGGGCCTACACCAACCTCAAATCCTTGCGTTCCGCGCTGAAGTTGATCCATTCTTCGCGCAGCACGCCCGCGTCCGACGACGCCACGACGCGCAGCCGATCGCCCTGCATCCGCGCGTCCGGATTGAACATGTCGCCCTGGATCTGATAGCCCATCACGTCGAACGCAGGATACACCAGCAACCCCACGTCAGGCGTCTGGGTCAGTAGCCACGGTTGCCCGTTGCGCAGGAACGTGACAAGCGGCGTCTCGTTGGGGCGCACATTGAGCGGCTTGCCGTCCTCGCTGTAAATGACGCGGGTATACGTGCCGGTGGCGACGGAGTAGACGAGCACCGCGCCGTCGTGACTGAGCGCGAGCGTGACGAGCTTCCCGCTGGCGTGCGTCTGACCGTTGACGATCAGGTGCCGGTTGCCTGAGTCGTCAGGATGATACGGCGTCAGATACGCGATGCGCTTCCCGCCGAATCGAAGGTTGCACGCGCCGTCGATCGAATACGCGCGATTGCCGTTGTGGAACACGTCGGTCCGGCCGTTGCCTGTCGAGTCAAATCCAGCCCACTGGAAGTCGTCGCTGCCGCTGTAGTCGGTGTAGCCCTGATACGCGCCGTAGCCGTTGAACGACGTCAGGTTCGCATTCGTGTTCCAGACCGGCGCGAATCCCGCCCAGCAGTGGCCGGAGCCGTTGGCCGCGAGCCGCGTGGATACGCCATCGCGCGTGAGCCAGATGCTCGCCGCGCCGCTGAGGAGATTGCCGTAGGCGTCGAGCTTGGGGTGCCAGAAGTCGGGGGTGCTCATTCGCGCTTCCAATCATACCAATCGGCGTTGCGCTTCATCGCGTCCACGCACGAGATATCCGGACTACCGCACTCGGTCGCCGCGTTGACGAACCGCACGAACGCCCAGTAGACCACCGAGCGCGGCAACCAGAACGCCAGTCGAATCAACCAGCGTTCGCGGACATGGATGGCGGCGTAACGCCATCCGCAGACCGTCAGTTCCCACCAGAGATGGCGGAGCGCGTTCATGGCTTCCTCGCTTTGATTCTCGGCATCTCGCAGGCGATCTGATCGCCATGGCGCACGACATTCTTCGCCGGGATGCCGACGAATGTCACAATCGGCGCCATTCCAGAAGCGAGATGCGGATACAGCGTCACGTTCCGGATGAAACTGGACAGCGACTGGCCCCGACGCTTCGCCGCCCGCTGCATGGCGCGCTTCTCCTGCGCGGTGACGATGAACTGGATGACGATGCGGCGCTTCATGACCACTCCGGTGGCGTCGGGTAGTGCTCGCGCACGATGTCCGCGCACGCCTTGAGCGCGGATTGACGCGCGTCGGCGGCGTCGGCGGCGGCGCGGCGGGGAAACCGGCGGGCGGGCGCAACGGCGTAGGCGTAGGCGGCGGCGGCGTCGGAGGCGGCGGCGTCGGCGGAGGCGGCGGCGTCGGCGGAGGCGGCGTCGGCGGAGGCGGCGGCGGAGGCGGCGGCGGCGTCGGCGGAGGCGGCGGCGGAGGCGGCGGCGGCGTAGGCGGAGGCGGCGGCGGAGGCGGCGGCGGCGTAGGCGGAGGCGTCGGTTCTCCTCGCCGCTCGCATGTCCTCAAGGCTCGCCTCACCGCGCGCCCACCGCTCAGCCGTTTCGATACATGCCAGCACGCGCGCGTCGGTCGTATGCCGCAGCGCCGTACGCGCACAGGCGCAGGCGCAGAGCACCAGCCGCTTCCGCGCCTCGCTCTCCGGTGCGCCGCTGACGCGGCCGGCCAGCCATAGCATCCAGTCGCCGCGCTCGCAGGCGGCCCACGCCTCTGCCAGCGTCGCGTAGTCGTTCGCCCACGTTCGCGCCTCTCGGCAGGCGCGGAGATCGGCGAGGCGTTCGGTCCATGTCATGGTGGCTGTGCTCATGCCCCGATCCGCTTCTTCGTTCCGAGATCGTGAAACCGACAGCGACGCGAGCACGCCGAAGTCATCCGGTGCTTGCGCCATTTAGGGGTGAACGGTTTGCCGCACGAGCACTGCTGTCTTTCAGGTGTTCTCATGATGCCGCTCATGATACGCGCAGTTGTGGTAAGATGCAACTAAGCGTGGCTGAGAAAGGCAAGGGACGCCTTGCCCCGTCTGTTCCCGCAAGGGCTGGGCCAGCCGCGCATTTTTCACTCATGACGCTGCGCCGCACAAAGCATCGACGAGAAGCGCGGAAACGCGCCAAGGCAAGACGGTCATCCGGGAACGGTGGCCGCACGTTCGCTATGAACGAATGGCTCGTGCGTGATGGGATCGACCAACTCAAGCAACGTCTGGTGTTGAGTCGAATGGTTAGCCGAAGCTATCCCACGGACGATTAGACGTCCTTCCCTCGCCACTGCGCCACCCGCCCCGTCAATCGAGGCCGCACGTCCACATGCACAAACGTGCGATACAGCCCCAGCCCGCCGAGCATCGGCAGCTCGCCCAGCGCGGCGAGAATCATCCCGTGGACCTCGCGTGAGGTGAGCGTCGGATGCGACAGGTCGAGCGCGCGGCCTTCGACATGCTGCGAGTGCGAGGCCGCGCCTTCCAGCCGTGAGCTATACGCCGCCGTCCGGTAGCCGCTCAGAATCGCCAGCGGACGATCCCCAAGCAAGCGCCGGATCGTCTCGAACGTCAGACCGAGCGTAACGGCGCGATTGCTGCGCCACGCGTCGGGATATGGCGTCCCGTCGTGGCAGGCGAGTTCGCGCCAGGACAGATGCCGCGTGGGGCCGGTGTCGATCATGTCCCGCCGCCGCCGCGCACCAACAACTCGCGGCGGACGCGATCCGGCATCGTCTGCACGGCGTCGGCGAGATCGGACATCTTCTCCCCGGCGCGGTCCATGCGCTTGTCGAGATCGTCGGTCTTCGATTCGACGCGCTCCATCCGCGTGAGCAGCCGCCCGAGCAGCAGCGTGCCCCAAAACAGCATCGACCCAGCGGTCGAGCCAAGCGTAATCATCGCGGCAATCTCGGCGGGTCCGAGCGTCACGAGTGACGCCCTCTATCGTAGGCATAGACAAGCAGCGCCCCGAACGCGAGCGCGCACAGCATCAACGTGACGATGGTGCCAACCGCGTGCATCGGGAGGATCGGATGCAAGACGCCCACCGCATTACCCTTGTGGCGAGTGCTGGTCGTCCGGCAACTGGTAGCAGCCGAGCAGTTCCCACATGACGCTGTGGCGCGGCCACGGCGCGCAGACCACGCGCAACCAGTCGAGATCGTCGGCCATTGCGTTGCGGGCCGTGACCATGATCGCCATGAACACGAGCGCGATGAGCGCGGCTTTCGTGCGTCGTCCGAATCGTCGAGTCATGCCTATTTGCCTCCGCTAAGGGATTTACCGTATGCGACCTTGGCTGACGCCGCAGCTCGAGACTCTCTAGCCGCCAATTCGTCAGGATAGAGGCTCGCTTGCATTTTGCGAAGTTTTGACAACTCAGATGTCAACGAATCCCATTCAGCGTCAGGAATATTGGCTTCGCTAACGCGCAGCATGATTTTACCGATACGATTGCTAATAGAATCAAAGGAAGGGTTCGCCTGCAAAGCGGCCTTCATTGCGGTTTTTGTTTCAGGCGCGACGTTCTTGCCTGCCTTGATGAGTGCCCGCATGAGCTGCGAGCGGACTGCGGTCGGGAGGTCCGTGTTGTTCGACACGGCGGACAACGCCTCTCCTGGGGACATCCCGCGCGCTCGCATTTCCTGTTGGAACGCGCGGACAACCTCTTTGCCTTCGGCGCCCGTGATTGGGAAGATGTCCTGTCCTGTTTTCGACTTCCACGCGTCCGGCAAGTCGTCGATGGAGATGTCTTTCGGCGCGATCTTCGGCGCCGTTTTCGCGGCCTTCTCGACCGCCATCTGCTCTTCGGATTTCAGGAAATACGGGCGACTCGGCGGCGCTTTCGGCGGCATATCCCGTTTCATGTCCGCGAGCGCCGTATCGATGTCCATCTTGGGCTTGGCCGCCCTTTCCATCGCGGCGCGCACCGGCTCAGGCAGCGACGCCTTCGCCGCCTTCGGCTTCGGCGCGGTCGTGCGCGGCGTGTAGCCGGGAGGCAGCTCCGGCGCTGGTGCCGTCGTAACGCGAGCGGGCGGCGTGGGCGCGCTGGACTCGGCGAGCGCCTGCTGTAGCACCTCGGTCAGCGACGGCCCTTGCGCGGGCACCACGCGGCCTATAGGAGCCGCAGGCGTCGCGGGGGCCACTGGAGGCTCCACGGCCGCCGCGCGTCGCTCCTTGGCCGCGTCCAGCACCTTGCCGAGCACCTTCGCCGCCGTCACGACTGGCGTGGCGCCCATGTAGTGCAGGGCCGCGTCGGCCGCGAGCGGGAGCACGAGCGGCGCGGCGGCTTTCGTCGCACTCGCCGCGGCTTTGCCCGTCGCGACCGCCGCCCGACCTGCCGCGGCACTCGTGCCGGCCGGCAGCGCGTGGAGCGCCGATGGCAACAGCAGCGCCGCCGCTTCCCCGTAGCCTTCGTCGTCGCCCGCGCCGATTTTCTCGCCGGCCTGCGCAGCCGCTGGTCCCACGATCGGCACAACGCCCGCGAGCGCGTGTCCTGCGGCTTCGCTGAGCGTCGGCGCGTGCGCAGCCTGACGGAACTGCTCGCCTTGCGCCCCGACAATGCCTTTCAGCCGCTCTCCGGTGCGCTGGAACGCCTCCACGTCACCGCCGAGCGTGCCGCGCTGCAAGTCGGAGGCGGCACGAGCGATCTCCGGAATCGCGCCGACCGTGGCCTTCCCGAATCCCGCGAGCGCGTCGCCGATCTTCGCGGGCCAGCCCTTCGACGGCGCAGGTGGGGCGAAGTCCTCAGCGGACGCCGGTCTGCGCGTCGGCGAGTAGAGATCGAACCAGTTGCCGCCGCTCGCCGCCTTGGGCGCGTTGTCGGTGAACCAATCGGGCATCAGCGCCTCTTCGCCCCTAGGCTGAGATAGTGCTGCACCTGATCGGCCGGCACGTCCTGCTCGTGCTTGCCGTCCGGTGAGACGAGGCGCACAGTTCCGCCCCCGCCGCCCTTGACGCCTTGCAGCGCGTCGAGCTTCGCGCGCGAATCCGGCGTGATGGCCGATACACGATCGGTGCCCATCCCCTGTTTGTATTGGTTGTCCAGCGCGTTCAGCTTGCTTTCGAGCATCCCGCCCACGGTCTTGAACGCGCCTTGCAGTTCCTGCGGAGATTTGGCCGCGCTGATGGTCGATTTCCAGTCCTCGATTTCCTTCTCGGACCCTGCACCGACCTGACGCCATGTGCGCATCAACTCCGTCGCCACGCCCTCTTTCAGCGTCTCGAAGTTGTTGATCGCCACGCCGCGCTGCGATCCGCCCGTGGTGAGCTTGTTGCGCAGCGCGTTGAACCAATCGACACCCGTGTTATCAAGTTTCGACCCCACGTCCGCGAGATCGTGCAGATGGCCGACCACCGTATTGATCGCGTTGATCTGCTTCGACGCGGCGCCGCTCGTGAAGTCCTGACGCGTCTTCGATCGCGCGTTGTAGTCCACGGCGTCAAAAGTCGGATCAGCCTGTTGCGCGAGACCGATGATGCCCTTCCAGTAGGGGTCTTTCGTCGCGGTGCCAGTCGGCAGCGCCTGCCGGCCTTCGAGCACGGCCTTGACGGTGGCGGCCACCGGGGGCGGCACCTTCTCGAGCACGGCCGGCCCTGTCACGGGTGCGCCGGACGCATCGGTCACGGCCTTAAACGGCGCGTTCGCCTCTTCTGCCGCCTGGTTGTGACGTTTGGTTTCGTCCAGTTTCGCCTTGTCCAGATTCAGCGCATCGGACTTCGCGAGCTGCGACTCCATTTGCAGTCGAACAGGATGATTCGCCGGCAGTCGCTGAATCTGGTGCTCGAGCATCGCGCGCGGGTCGCCAGCAGGCTGAGAAGTGTCCGGGCGAAGCGTGAACTTCTCCGACTGCCCCGGCGTGGCGGCATCGTGGGTCAGGACATGCGGGTCAATCGGCGGCGCGAGCTGCGAGGCGAGCACGTGCTCCCCATACGACTGTTTCATGCTGTTGATCGCGTCGTCGCGGGTCGCATTCGCGATCATCTTGTCCTGAATCAGCCGCGCCCGGTTCTGATCCACGAGCGCTGAGAGCGCGAGATTCCCCGCGAAGCCTTCCGGGAGACCATCGTCAGCGGTGGGCACCGCAAGCGAGCCGTAGCGTGAGCGTGCAGGCATATCTCCCTCTTGAATCGCGTTCCCGAAGCCGCCCCATCCGACGCGGAACGATTTCCCCGCGTCCTGCGCGTCCTCTTCCTGCTTCTGGATCTCGCCGAACCAATTCGCCCAGCGCGGCCCCATGTAGTTGGACTGCGCCTGCTGCAGCGGGTCGTTCAGCGTGCCCGTGTAGCGGTTCACGGGACGGCCCGGATTCAGCCGGATCGCGCGCTGGTCGATCTCGTCGCGGCTGAGCATTACGCCAGATCCCGATACTCGACGCCACCGAGGTTGCGCTGGATCGCGCGCCGTGGCGCTCTCGGCAGACCGCCCAAGGTGCCGGGACGCATCGCCATGACTTGCTGCGCGTAGTCGTTGGACAGGCGGTCGCTCTCGGCCTGCAGGCGATTCTGCGCAGCGGCGTTGTAGTCGTTCTCGCCCTGCTGATTGGCCTGCTGCGCTTCCGCCGTGCGCCACGCGTTGGCGTCGTTGTATTGCGCGGTATCGAGGCCGAGACGGCCGTAGCCCAGGCCCGCGTTGGTGTTCGCGCCGAATGCGTTCAGGTCGCCGCCGAACGCGCCCATCTGCTGGTCGAAGTTCTGCTCGTTGGTGCCACGGTTTGTCGTATAGGCCGCGAGCGCCCGGTCGAAGGCTTTCCCCGCTTCCTCGGATGCCACGCCCTGCCGGTAGCGCTCCAGCGACTTCAGCGTGCCGCCAGACAGCAGCGTGCCGTGCGCCGCTGCCGACCGCTGGATCGCTTTCTCGCCTTCCGCCGAGCGGAACTGGTAGTTGGGATCGTTCGCGATGTCCGCCGGATTCGGCGCGACGAAATCCCCGTAGGGCGTCGGCGTCGGGGCGCGGCGCGTGAACGTGGGCGCAGTCGGCGCGGTGAGCGTCGGCGACGTCGGGATATTCAGGGTCGCCGGTCGCGGCGGCATCCCGGCGAGCACGCCAGACGTCGGATATAGTGGTGCAGCCATGCGTGATTCTACCGCTTTCTGTGCTAGTTCGACTGTTCTTCGATCGCCTGCTTGACGGCCATGAGCCACCGCAGATGCTCGAGTTGCATCGGCGCTTGCTTCGCCCCACCGAATCCGCCGCCGTTGCGCCCGCCCGCCGGTTTCCCCGCCGCGCCGCCGCCGAACGTGCCGCCATCGGGCTGTGCGACGGGCGACAGCACCGGGACCGGCGGGAGCTTGATTCTCCCGGGAGCCGCGTAGGTGTAGCCTCCTACGAGCGTGCCGATGCCGACGAGCACTTCGACGTCTACCGCGCCGGCCGCATGCGCAGGCGTGACGGCCGTGATGCGCTGGTCGTTCACGACGACGACATCCGTCGCGGCCACGCCATCGAACTCCACGCCCGTGGCGCCCGTGAATCCGGCGCCCTTGATGACCACCGGCGTGCCGCCGAGAATCGTCCCCGAACTCGGCGTGACGCTGAGCACCGACACGTAGGTGTAGGCGTTCGTCAGCGTATCAACCGTCAGAATTTCGACGTCCACGACGCCGACCGCGTGCGCTGGCGTCAGCACCGTCATGACCGTGCCGTCGTTGAAGACGTCCTGCACGGTCGCCGCCACGCCGTCGAACTCCACCGTCATGCCCGCGTCGAGGAACGTGCCGAACAGCGTGACGAGCGTGCCGCCGAGGATGAGGCCGGACGCTGGACTGAGGCTCGTGAACGTCGGCGACGAGAGCGTGTAGAAGCCTTGCAGGTAGAACGTGTCGTCAGGAGGCGTCGGAAATCCCGTTTGTGCGTTTACCGTGCAGCGAACGGCGCCAATACCCGCCGCTGACGCCATCGAGCCGAGGATGGTCTGCCCGACCATGCCAGAGAGCTTCACGAGCGTCATGCCCGTCAACTCGGTAATCATCTGCGTGCCTTCGGCCGGCGTGCCCGTGTTCGTGCGCGTGAAATCAAATACGCCCGAGAGCGCATATTCCGTCGTGTCGCCGAGCTCGCCTACGCCGACAAGGTTCCAGATGCTGTAGGCGTCGTCAGGAGTGAATCCAGCCGGGAGGCCCGCCACATCGACTGCAGCGGCCCCATCAACGAAGATGAACGCGCCCGCCGTGTCGTAGATGGGCAAGTCGATAGTGCCGGCGAGCGATGAACCCGGGAGAAACGCCTGATCGGGAAGCCCGGATCCGTCCGTTGATCCGGTCGGATTCGACAGCCCGTTGACCTTGACGATCCAGCCAGTCGAGAGGCTAACGTAGCTCAACGTAGCGGTGTAGTTGGTGATCGTGACGTGCGTGGACGTCGCCGTGCCGCCCGGCTCTCGGGAGAGTTGCCACGCCAGCACGCCGCCTGTGAAGAAATCAGATCGGCTGCCGCCCGATCCCCCGCCGAAGAACGTGGGGTTGACGTCAAATACGAGATGGCCCGTCGTGGTGCCTGGACCCTGCGTGGCGGTGCCGCTGACGAGGGTGCCGAAGCTCGCCGTGTCGATGAAGGTTTCCGGTGTCAGTCCGCCGACGTTGACGACCGAGTAATCGAACTCGATCCGGACATTGCTGAAACGGATATCAGTGGGTAGCGACCCGTCGTCGTGCGGTTCGCCAAACACGAGCAACAGACTGCCCGTGCCGCCCGTCACGACGCCGCTGTCCCCGTTCATCCCGGTCCAGCCAGCCGCGACAGTCGCCCAATTCCCAGCCGCGCCCGTCGCAGAGACGAAATCAATCTCGGCGTCTGTGTAGACCTTGGTCGCCATTTACGACGCCCCCGGCCGCGTCTCAAGGAACGCATCCACGAGACGCCACTGGATCGGATCAGAGACTGTCACCTGAAACACGCGGTTGCGCGCCATGCCGAGCTTCTGCCAGAACACGCGCGTATTCCATGCGTTGTGCAGACCCGCCGAGACCGAGATCCCGCTGTTGAACGTGTGGCCGCCGTCGTCGGACCACTGCAGCAGCACCGTGGGCGTATCCCCCGGAGGCGCAGCATTCGCGGTGCCCACTTCCATGAACAGCTCGAAGCGGTCGTAGATGACGCGCTTCAGTTCAGCCACGAGGTTCGGCGCCCGCCGTCGCCGCGTGATACCTGTGGTGCCATCGAACTCGGTCGCGTAGGTTTGCGACTGGAGGTAGATTTTGCTGTTGGTTCGGCTGCCGACGATGATGTTCGGCTCGTTGGTGCTCTCGTGCTGGGTGATATTCAGGCCGAAGATCGCGGGCGACACGTCGAAAACGCCCGCGTTGTAGACGCCACGCTGATGCCACAAGTCGCTGGCGAGGTCGTAGACCCACGTCGAGCCTGCGCTGCCACCGTTCGGGAAGTTCAGCACATAGAACGAGTGGCCTTGCTCCTGATAGGTGAAGGCGTCCGCATCTCCAGAGATCGCCATCTGCGAAATGGCGTATTCCAGCGCGTGATTCGAGACGCGCACAGGCGTGTAGCCTTGCGCATAGCGGACCGTGCCGTCGTCGGCCAGCCAGATCGGCGATCCCTGCAGAAGGCAGAGCGAGAGCGGCGCACGAATCCCGCGCTGTAGTTGAATGTTGGGATTCGGCACGAACGGAAATTCGGCGGTCGGATCGTTGTAGTAGATGCTCGTTGTGGTGAATCCGAACAGCCATAGTTCCGTGGACCGCACGATCATGGTGCGCCACTTGTCGGCCGAGTCGTTGCGCTGTGCGAGGTCTAGTGGGTCCCACGACGTGCCATCTTCGAGCGCCGAGACGTAGATCGTCGCGGTGGATGTGTTCAGGCCGATAAAATAGCCGTCCATGAACGCGAGGACATGCGCGTTGACCGACGCGATCGCACCGCTCGCCAGCGTGACGGTGTTGTACCAGAACATCTCTCCCGAGCCGCTGCCATCGGCGGCCATGATCTGATTGCCGCCCTCGCCATTCCCCGCAATAGACGCCAGAGCCGGCGCCGATCCGCCGATCACGACGAGATCCGTCACCGACGACGATCCGCCAATCACCACACTGCGCAGCCGATCGCCCTGCACCATGTAGCACGTATCGTTGATGGTGTAGCTGGCCCGCGTGCCGCCGACGTTCGCTGGATTGATTTTGAGCGAGAATCCCGGCGCGGGATCGTAGACATACGGCGCCGCGCCCGTGCCGGATTCGATCTTCGCCGGAATCCAGTTCACACACTGGTCATCCGCCGCCACGATCGACTGACTGACGTAGCTGGGGCCGATGAAGCCGGGATAGCGCGGCATGTCTCAAGGATTGGTGATGCAGCCCGCGACGGTTGACCACTGCGAAGCAACGGCTGCGAGCAACGCAGCGTCTGTCGCGGGGGTGTCCAGCGTCCCGGCCGCTAGCGTCCCGGTCAGCGAGCCGCCACCGGTCACGTTGACGTTGGTGACAAGGTGCGCCGCAAACACGTCCACATACGCTTGAGGGTTCCGCGCGAGTGCCGCCGCCAAGTTTGCGCGGAGCGTGTGACAGGCGGCGGTGTAGCTGCCGGTTGCCGCCTCGGTCAGCACGACTGGCGCCTGCTGCGCCGTGATGAACTGCACGCGCAGACGAAAGACCGGCGACTGCGTGAGAGGCCCGTAGGTCTGCGAGGTGTCGGCGGAGATACCCACGCACAGGAGGACGGAGAGGCAGGCATCGAGTGCGAAGCGCTTAGTGGTCATGCGTGTGTCCTTGTCTAGTAACTGGGCGTCCACTTCGTGCCGTCCCACATAAAGATCATGAGTTTGTTGACGACAGCCGTGCCTCCGCCCGCAGGCACGACGACGTTGCCGGTCGCATCGTAGGTATAGGCCGCGTCAGGCACGAGATAGATCGCGCAGGTTGGTGTGCATGCCGACGGAACGGTGATGGTCTTGATCAACCCAGCACCGACGTGCGCAAATGTTGACGTGGGCGTGAGCACGTTAGAGGTGATCGAAAGCACAGACGACGCGCTGGAGCTGTAGAGAGGCGCGACCACAGACGTGCCGAAATAACCCGTGCGCGCCCGCGTCGCCGCACTCGCGCCAAAATCATAGGTGTTGTCGGTTCCCGCGACGAAATGGCCGGAACTGTTCATGTTCCAGGCATTGCCTATCCCGGCGATATACCATCCAAGCGTCGCACCAGACAGGCCGATCCCGCGCACTACGCCTGTGCCCGCAGCCTCAGCCCCGATGATGAATGTGTTCGAGACCCCAGCGTCTTGGCCTATTTTGAGACGTTCGTAGTTGCTGGCGTCCGTGAACGTCTTGTAGATATAAGACTTTTGGAAGTTAGATCCATTGCGTTGCTCAATGACGTTGGCGGTTGCGCCGTTCAACACAGACCCGCCACTGAAAACGACACTTGTCAGCGTTGGATTCGCGCTCCACGCGGGCGCCACGCCAGCGCCTCCACTAATCAGCACTGAACCGGTCGCGACGTCTGCGAGATTGCTGTAGACGTTCGACGCTGATGCATGCAAGAGATCGCCGGCCGTGGCACTGTTCGGCAGCGTCGTCGTGCTCCACAGCGGCGCCGTCGTGACGCCGCCCGAGCGCAGATACGACCCCGCCGCCACATCCGCAAGCTTCGAGAGCGTGCAGGGTGACGCCGACGCGTAAATCAGATCACCGACCGCGTAGCTCGTGAGGCCCGTCCCCCCGCTCGCGCAGGGGACCGGGTTGGCCGAGGAAAAAGGGAGTTGCTTGGCAGCGACGAACCCCCTGATCGCCGAGACGTTCGCGCCGCCGCTGGCCCACGTGGTCATCCGCGCCTGCACATGCGTCAGCCCGCTGTTGGGCATCGCGAACTGGCCCGTCGTGGTCGTCGTCGTGGCCGGATTGCCCGTCGAAAGGTCCGTGACGGTGATCGTGAAATACGTGTTCCCGCCGTCGCTGGACCCCTTGAAGGTAATCGTCCCGGAATAGGTCCCGGTGATGTTCAGCGTCACGACGGGCACAGACCCCATCGCCCACGAGGCGCACGTCGTCGCGCCGCACGACGCCGAGAACTGCGCGGTGAGTGCCTGCGTGCCTGGCGGCAGAGACTGCGCGAGTGGCGCCGTCCACAAAACGATCACGCCGATCGCCGCCGCAAGTAGTCTCCTGATAGTCATTAGAATCCGCCCCCTCCGCCTGTTCCGGTGAGAATGTTGTAGCCGCCCGCCGGGTCCTGCGTGAGCGCGGGATCGGTGGGCATGTCCACGAGCTTGGTATTCGCGCGCTTGAACGTCGCCAGCGTCGTCCGCGCCATGTCGATGACGTCCGACACTATGCTCTGGTCCACGATGCCGTAGGGCGTCAGAAGCCGCCGTGCGAGGTTGTATTCGAGCGCATCCTCACACCCGTCCGGCAACGAGTAGCCCGCCGACAACGAGGCGAAGTAGGTCAGCGGCTGATTCCGGTAGAGCACGAGCGAATTGGTCGCGACGTTCGGAATCGGCCACAGGTTGATCGTCGCGAGATCGGCCGCATAGGTCGCGTTGAGATACACGACGGTGAACTGCGCGCTCGTCAGCGACTTGATGCGGATGCCCGCCCACGCGTCATCCGTCAGCACCGCGCGCGGCACTTCCACGATGCTGTTGCCGTTGGACTCGAGCGAGGCCGTAATCGTGCCCGTCGCGGGCGTCGTCGCGGTGCTCGCGTCGATGATGTAGGTGAACGTATTCACGCCCGTGACCGTAATCGGGAACGTCCCGTTGTAGTCGGCCTGTGCGGCCCCGTGAATCGTGACGTTCTGGCCCGTGCTCCCGCCGTGACTCGCGACCGTCGCCGTCACGACGTAGCCGCTGCGGGCGAGCGTGGCCGACGCGGGCGTGCCCTGGCTGTTCAGCAGAATCGCGGCATCTTCGAGCGCGATCGGGCGCGTGGTGTCGAAGTCCCCGCCCGGTCCCATCGTGTAGACGCCGACGTTGGCCGTGAGGGGAAAGACTTCGCGCGAGACGACGCCCTGCGTCAGCGGCTGCAGCTTCAAACCGCCCAGCATCAGATTCAGACGGCGCAAGGCATCCGTGGACTGCGCGGAGCTCGGGGAGTCCCCTTGCGCCACGACGCCCACGGTCTGAAATGCGCCGTCGATGATGCCTTGTGCGGTCGTGGCCGGCATGGGCCGTCCTTACGAGGGGTTGACCGCGATGCCGCTGGTCGCCGCCGCGCCCGTGAACCCGTCGATGTAGGAGTTCGCGAGACCGTTCGTGTCCCCGTATTCCCCGATGCCGAGCAGGATGCACTGCTTGAAAATCATCAGGCCGCCCGGCGAGGCCGACGTGAGGCTGGCGAGCACCGTCATCGTCGTGGACGTCGACTTGATGGCGTTCACGAAGATGCAGTTGTCGAAAATCTGATGCCGGTCCATGCAAGCCGCGCCCGTGCCGAGAATCCCCAGCACGCCGGCCGCGCTCGTCATGAACGGGAACAGGCAGTCCTTGAACACGTTGCGCGCCGCGTCGGCGGTGAACTCGACGGACGCATTCGCCTGCGTGCGCGTGATCGTGTCCACGCCGATGGAGCACGACTGGAACACGTTTTCTCCGGACCCTGCGAGGCCGATCTTCAGCGACCGCGACCCCGCCGACTGCGCGGATTCGTTGTCGCCCATGCCGTCGATCGCGCAGTTGAGGAAGTAGTTGCGCGAGCCGGTGAGCACCATGCAGATTTGCGACGTCGTGCCCGTCGAGAAGCCGCCGAACCACTGGATGTTCTGGAACACACAGCCGTTGCCGCTGATCGTGAAAAACGGCGTGAAGGCCGTCGTGCCCGAGCTCGGCGCGATGCGGGCACGCTGCGAGTAGAGCACCGGGGATGCGATGCCGATGAGGTGCAGCGCGTCCTTCGCCCACGTGAACGCCGCGTTGACGCGCGCCGAGCCACCCGCCGCGCCCGTGCCGACGAGCAGGATGGCGTCGTTCTTGCCGTTGCGGCCCTTGCCGTAGGCGGACTCCAGCGTGCCGTAGGGCTTCTCCTGCGACCCGTCCGCGGTCGCATCGGACCCGACCGCCGGATTGCACCAGATAAGCACTCCGCCGCTGCCGATGACGAGCGCCTGCAACAGCGCGAAGTTGCCGTTGATATCCTTGATGTTTTTGGCGGTAAAGGCGCCGCCGCCCGAGATCGTATTCATGACCACTCCTCGACACCGCCCGGCCTGCCCGGGCGAGACACCCCGCGGGATGCGGGAGACACAGGACTACTTTTTCTTCGACGCCTTCTCCGGCTCCGGTTCCGGCTCGGGATTCGGCGGGGACTTCACGTCCTCCGGCTCGATCGGTTCGTCAGCCATCCGCTACTCCTTGCGCACGCGGCGCTGGATTGGGGTTTCCGGCACGGCGGCCAGATGGCCGTCATGCGCGTCGTCAGCCGCCGCCGCTTCGGCGCGGGCCGCGTCGGACATGTGGCGCTCGTTGGCCGCACGTTCGGCCGCGAGACGCGCCGCATCCTGCTCGCGCGCTTCGAGCGCGGTCGCCGCTTCCGCCAGTCCGTTGTAGTAGCCGCGGGATCGGAAATTGCGCTCCTGCGCCTCGTCGGCCGCATCGGCCGAGTGCTCGATCACGACGTCGCCGCCCAGATCGGCACGCCTGACCTTATACATCCGGCACGGATACGCCTGATGCCCCACACGCTCGCGGGGACGCCCCGGAGGCCCGAACGGACTCCAGCCCATCTCCCACTTCGCCATTTCACGCGCGTAGGCGCCCGCGGGGTTGTGGAACACGCCACCGGGCACACTGAAGTGCCGATCGATGCCGCCCGTGGACGGGTTGGATTCGACTTCCTGCTGCACGCCTGCGACGTTCGGGAGTTCTGCCGTAAAGCACCTCTGAGAAGAAAAGCGGGGACGTCGCAACGCCCCCGCGTCGAATTACGCGACGGTGCCGGTGATGTTCGTGACCGTGCCTGCCATCGGCGTCTGCACGAGGTCGTGCCACAGCCCGTTGACCGCGACGACGTCGAGCGAGATCGGCCCCGTGCCGTTCATGGTGATGACGTCGTAGTTGCTGCCCGCACCGCTGAGACCAGACGCGAACGTCAGCGTGTGCGCCGCCGCCCCGTTGGCCCGGATCGACAGCTTCGAGCCGTCCAGCGCCTTGCCAGGGTCCGCAATCGTCATCGCGAGCACGGACGTGCCGTTGAGATACGCGACGACGTCCGACCCCGGCTGCGGGAGCGTGATGGCCCCCGACGCCGAGTAGCTGGCCGTCACGACAGCCTTGCCGGCGACGGGGTAAATGACCGGCGCCCCGGCCGGCATCGTGCCCCATTCGGTGTCTGAGGCCGCGCCGACGAGCACCTTGGCGCTCGCCGGATGCGCCGCCGCAACGGTGCCTTCCTGCCCGCGCAGAACGGGGACCGTGGTCGAACCTGCGACGTAGCCTTTCGACACCTGATAGACCTCGCCGTCGATGCGGATCTTGTAGCCGACCGCGACGCCAGTCGAGGCCGCGACGACGAGCTTGGAATCGTCGATGGCACACGCCGATGAGAGAGTGGTCTGAGTGAGGGACATGACCTTAGCTCCACGCCCGCAGGGCGAAATAGGGCAGAATCGGCGCGATGCCGCCCAAGGTGTCCACGCGCGACGGGTTCTGGTCCGTCTGGATGTTGTACTGCTCGACCCAGCGCATCGAAATCTTCGTCGCGCGGTCGCCCACGGTCTTGGCGTTCGCGCCCGCGAGCTTGTCGGGCAGGTCCACCATCGCGAAGGCAAACGCGGCCGGGTTGAACATCAGCGACTGTCGCGAGGACTGCGCCGCCATCGTCGCGCCCACCGTGCCCGTCGAGCCAAGGAACGAAATCGCGGCGTTGTCGGCCGGCGACTGGTTCACCGTCTGGAGCTGCCCGCTCGGGATGATCGACGGCGAGAACGACAGCGTAGCCGTGCTCGACCCCGACACGTCCGCCGTGAGGACGAACTGCTGCAACTGCCCGGTGGACTCGTAGGACTCCGGGTTGATGCCGTAGACGCCGTCCAGCGTGAACACGTCGCCCGCTTTGAGCGCGTAGGTGCCCCAGCCGTCCGTCGCCAGCGTCGAGCCGGTCTGGCTGCCGGCGTTGACGGCCGGCGTCGAGGCCGTGAACGTGCCGGTCGTGTGCGTCGGAATGCTCGGAGTCGTATACCACTGGTCCACGCCGAGCGCCGAGCCGGAGAACTGCCCCTTTTTAAAGTAGTCGTTCTTTGGCTGGAACAGCGCGAAGTTCGGATTGACAATCGCGCTCTGAGACAGCGGGTCCAGCACTGCCAATAGCTCATCGTCCGGAACGGCGTTGTTCGCCAGCAGCGCGACGCCATCGGTCCACGTCTTGTTGTCCGACAGCGGCACGCCCGGCTGTCCGATCGAGAAGTAGACCGACTTGTAGACTTCCTTGCCCGCGGTCACGTCCCACTTGTTCGCCTGCCGGCGTCCGGCGGTCTTCGTGTAGCGGTCCTGCACCTCTTCGACTTCGAGCGCATCCTGTGAACTCGACCAGCCCATGCCGATCTGGAACTGGTGATTGATCGTCAGCGGGACGGTCTGGTTGAGAATCGACTGCTGCACGAGCGCCTGGCCCTCGTTGACCTGCCACCGCTGCTGGATGCGGACCTGCACGGTGTCGCCGATCTGTGCGCCCTGCGGTTTGTTGCCCCACGCGCCTTTTTCCCACGTGCGGTCGAACAGGCCGATCAGCTTCAGGTTGTTCTTGAAGTTGACCGCCGTGTCCTTCGTGACCCACGTCGGGGTAATGAATGAATCCATGTGCGTGCCCTATCTACGCGCGACGGGACGGACGATAGAACGCCCGTTCGTGCTCCTCAAGCGGAGCATCGTCGCCGGGCAGCGCCTCAGCGCTGCGCACCGTGCCCGTCCGCACCGGATTCGGCGGCTTGGGCAACAGGGTTGGACCACGCATGGGGGCTGATCCGGTCGCAGCAGCCGCCGCACGCGAAGAGGGAGACGGGCGTTGCTCAGCGGCAACGAGGGACTTCAGATAGCGCGCCACGCCCGCGACGGCCGCCTTGAAACCGGGTGTGTCCGCCGCGATGGCGGTATCTCGGCTCAAGGCTTCGCGTTCCTCGGGATGCGTGGCGAGGTAGTAGGACGCGCGCGGCCCGACTTCGAGCGCGGCGCGGCCCACGACGTCAGAGACAGGAATCGGTTCGGCGTGCTCGCCCACGATGTCGTCGAAATCCGCGTAGGCTTTCCGCGCGTCCTCGAGCTGGTCGAGATACTTCGTGACGACTTCGCGATGGCTGCGCGTTTCGGCCTGCTGCGCCTCTTCGGCGCGCTCCGCCGCGCGGCGCTGGTCGTAGCGCCAGTCGGTGCGCTCGTCGGAATACTGCTCCCAGGACTTGCCCTCGTTGCCCTTGATGGCAACGTATTCGTCCCACGTCGGGAACGTCGCAGCGGCAGACGATGCGCGCGGCTGTTCGCGGACAGGTTCCTGCGTCTGCGTAGTGGTGCGGCGCGCTTCGTCGCGCTCGCGCTCGGCTTCGCGCAGCTTCCGCGTGAGTTCCGCGATGCGCGGCACGTCGTCGGCGCTGGCCTGCTGGCTTTTCGCGCGGTGTTTCGGCTTGAACTTGCCCGTTTCGTCGCGCTCGGCGGATTCCGGCTTCGCGACTGGTTCCGCAGCCTGCGGCGAGGGCTTCTCGCGCTTGGCGCCGGAACTGAACGCCGCTTCGTGGGCGTCCAGCGACTCGCCGTCATCGTCACCGCCGGTATCGACGACTTCGACCGGCGCGGGCGTCTCGATGACAGCTCCGCCGCCTTCGACGTCCATCAGCGGGAGCGCGAATCGCCAAATTCCGGTGTGCGGCATATCCCTCAAAACGCAAAAAGGGCCGATCTGCGCTCATCGTGAGTGCAAACCGGCCCTCGCTTGGTGCGGTCGGGCAGTAGGTGCGCTAAATATCCGCTAGGTTGCGGATTTTGTCAAATCTTTCGATCGGCGCCACATGGACACCGTTGAATTCCCGCGTTCATGTCGTAGCGCCACGCATGGACGTGATCCCTAAGCGTCGTGACGCGCTGTTTTGTTTTCGTCTCCACGCTCTCGATGCGCCCGTCGTTCATGTTCAGCGTGATCTGTCCGCACGCGATGCGGATGCCGAGCGCGTCCTGCAGAGAGGCCACGAGGGACTGGATGTCGGCGCTCATCGCTTGCGCTTCGCGTCCTTCGCGTGCTTCTTCTCCATCGCCTTGCCTTTCGCGGTTTCCTTGTTGCCGTGCATAGCCCCGATGGCGTTGAGCGTCCCGTAGACGGCCCTGTCGTTGTTGCCGTATTCGGCGCGGAGTTTTTGTTCGAGGAACTTAGGCACGATCAGGCTCCAGTAGGCACAGACAGGCGAAATTTACCGCAACAGAAAACGAGGCAATCACGGTCAATCATGATGTCGTGCGTAAGACCATTACGAGGAGTCACCACACCAAGGCGCCAGCGCGACGAAATCCAAAGGCTGACGCTCCTGAATCGAATGCGCCTCTCCCCATACTTGGTAGTCCAGAGCAGCGGATGATGGAACTTAGGCATGCCGCCTCCCCGTCATGACAATCCGCACCATCCGCAGCGCAATGAACCACGGCATCCCGATCCGCCGATAGCGCACGACGAGCAGCGGCGCGGACGCCCAGCGGCGATAGCGCGGCTTCGTCATGAGCGCGTCGGCCAGCACCTGCACGCGGTAGAGCCCCGCGAGGCTCATGCGCCCGCCTCCGGCTGCTGCTGCGCTGCCTGCGCCGCCATCTCTGCCTCGTGCGCGCGTGCCGCGTCCGCCTGCGCCGCGCCGTCCTCACGGCCCGCTGCAGCTTCTGCCGACTCGTGCGCCTGATCCATCGCCGCCATCCCGACCGCGTGATCCTGCACGCCGATGCGCGCCCGCTCTTCGAGGAACAGCGCCAACCGATCGACCTTCGCGCCGAGTTCCGCGACCGCGATCTTTGTCTCGGACTCGATGTGCAGCTTCTCCCGATCCGCCAACAGCTCAAGGTGCGTCCGCTCGCTCTGTCCCTGCTGCCGAATCTCTTCCACGGCCGTAGGCTTCGCTGCCTTCTGCAGTTCCGCCTGCAACTGCTGAATCTGCTGCTGCGCCTGCGCGAGTTGTGCCTGCACTTCCGGCGGCACGTTCTGCCCGCTCGCCTTCGCCGCGAGCATCTGCTGAATCGGTGGCGCGAGCATGACCTTCGCGCGATCCGCCATCTGCTGATGTCCGGGGCCGTCCTGGTTCTGGAAGAACAGATCGCCGAACCACGTCATCAACTCCGGATTCGCCGCGAGCAGTTCCCCGATGATCGTGGCTTCCTGCTCACGCCGCGAGTCGAAGTTCTTCGACACCTTCACAATGACGTTAAACTTCGCGTCCTTCGTGAGCGTGTAGGTCTGCGGATTCGGATGCCCCTGCGGCGCTGGCATCGGCTTCCCGCCATGCATCACCATCGGCGTGTGCAGCAGCACCGTCTCGGCGTCGCCCTCCGCGTTCACGATGCGCGCGAGTCGGCCCGGGCGACCGTAGACGGGATAGAGCAGGTTGTTGATTACCTGCCCCTCGTAGCGAATAGACCGCTGCAGGTTGTCCAGAAAGTGGCTGACGCCCTTCTGCGACTGCTCAATGAGCTGCGCGTTCTGCCGCTTGCTGCGCACAGACGGCGCCGCTTCCCCGAGCGCCGACGCGTGAATGCCGCTCGTGCTCTGGATGGACTCGTCGAACATCTGCACCGAGGCCGCGACGGCTTCGATCGGCGGATTGCGCGACGGAGGCACGGTCGGAGGATTCGCCTGCCCATTGTCGAGATTTGTGCGCTTGTAGGGCAGATACGGCAGCGTGCGCGTGTTCGCTGCGACCCACCAGTCCTCGTAGCCTTCGATGGTTCCTTCTTCCACCATCACCGGCACGAGCGGCGCAAGGCCGATCAGCTCCAGCCACCTCGACACCATGACGTTGAACCCGTAGCCTGGGGCGCGCATCGACCGGACCATGCCCTCACGGCGCCGTTCCTTGTCGTGCGGCTGCAGTTCTTCGCCGACGACTTCGATGATCGGCATGTCCGGCCCGAGCCAATCGGTGTCGTCCAGCACGTCATCGTCGCAGCCGTCCAGTTTCGCCCACTTGATGCGCTTCTCGACAACCGTGCGGCGCGAGTCCTCCACTTCCTGCCAGCCGTCGAGGTCCGGCAGATCGTCCACCTCGTCGGCCCACTCCACGCGCTCCGACTGGCCGTCTGTGAACGTGACGAGCTCGCGACTCTCGCGCACGGTATACCAGTAGTCCACGACTCGGACCATGCGCGTCTCGCCGTCCGTGTGGAACCACTCCGAG
>Ga0134124_10000331_pt1 | contig 41107 bp, 37 predicted proteins | sample KB304_FD_96880 | JGI IMG/M metagenome (GOLD analysis project Ga0134124, IMG submission 96880) | Terrestrial soil microbial communities without Nitrogen fertilizer from Kellogg Biological Station, Michigan, USA - KB3-0-4 | ecosystem: Environmental > Terrestrial > Soil > Unclassified ...
ACTATTTTGCGAGTTTCACGCGGCAGCAGATCAACAGAGCTGTGCATATGCTCCGAACGCGGCCCGCGCGCGTCAATCTTGTACTTGCCCGGGGCCACAATGAGAAGCATCGGCGCGTTTCCGACGAACATGTCATCGATCCAAATCTGCGCCCCGGTTGGCACGGAACGCAGCATGAGTTTGCCCGCGTCGTTGCCTGCCTTTCCTTCGAGCGATTGGCGATTGACCACTTCAGGTGGCGGGCCCGAAGTCGCCGCCAAATGGGGGGATGCGTTCTTGTCCTTGGGACTGTTGGTGGATGCGAAGCCAAGCTGCTTTGAACTGGTCGCTACCGTGCCTGAGGTGGCAGTGGTACCAGCAGTTTCCGCCACGGCCTGCGCCCTGCCACACAAAGCAGCAAAGGAAAGCACAATGGAAAACAGGATGAATCGTGCCGCGGAACGGTAAACATTTGTCCTCATTTGGCGGATTATTCCCATAGATGTGCTCCTGAGCTGCCCCGCGAACCGATCCTCAAGGATTTAGAGCAGGAATCATTCCAACCTTTGGTCGACAACGTGAGTCGCGAAACTAAACGTCTTAGAATCAGGTATTCCGCGCCCTGCAAACGACTAGCATAATGTCGCCTGCCATGCTCGCAAGCTGAGAGTGACAACCATCCCTGCCGCGTGCCCCGGAAGAGTACCCAAATGGTGACGCTGCGGGGACTGTTCCGTAGGGGGATTCGCGAACTCTTGCAAATGCACCGAAGGAGGAGTGTTGGTACGTTGCGTGCACTCAGGTCTTAAGCTGGGTGTACGCAGAGCCGCATTTGCTGGTCACCTTACCTGCACACGCGCGACAGAGGGCCCCGATGGCGCAAAACCCGCAGAATATCGCAAGGTGCCAGTGGATGGCCCGGTGATCTTTCAAGGCGACAAATCCGAGATGACCATTTTCCGGGCCCGTCCCCTTCCCTCAACGGGCTCAGTGCCCAGAGTCACGATCAAACCGGCGCCCCGCGCCAGGGCTCCAAAATTCCTGGTTTCATGGGATGCGCGATCTGCGGGTTGGTGGAGTTCGCTGCAGACGATCTGCTCGCGAGTGCGGCTTCATCGGTTGCTAGGGTCGGGCGACCTCTTCCGCCAGACTCCGGTTGCGCCGTTTCGGTTCACGGGTCGGCCGCTGAGCTTCTCGCTGCTGCTACATTTCACTGGAATCCTCGTGCTCCCATTTCTGCTCGCCTACTCGCGCTCGAGTGACATCAATTCGTACATGGCATACGAGCAACCCGAGCACTTGATCTACTACCAGATTCCGAAGCACGATCCGTTCGAGAAGCTTCCTCGGATCATACCCTCGGGCGACGGCGGCCAACCCGGAGCCGGCCAGTTACAAGCCATCCTGCAGAAGATAGGCAGCACTACGTCGGCAAAAAAAATTATCATCGTGTCGAAGCCGATTCGTCCGGACAACAACCGGCAAACGATCTATCAGCCCGCAACGCCGCCGGATTTGCACATTGACATGGAGTTGAAACTCCCGAACGTAGTCGGCGCAACGTCAACTACGGTTCCAAAGCCCCAAGTTCATTTCACGCCGAACAACTCGAAGCCGATCCAGACGCACCGATCCGCAACCAAGGCGACTGCACCGACGCTTGCGGACACCAACGCCTCTATCCCCACAAGCCTTCCCGCGGCAACTGTAGCGCAGCCTCGCCTCGCAGTGCCCTTGAACGAATCTCGCCCACTACAGGCACGGGTCGTGATTGGCCAGGTATCCGAGCCGTCGTTTTCCACAGCGAGCATCGCGACTGCCACGAACCTGGGCGACTCGTACGGCGCAGGTCAACCCTCTGCGCCCGCCGCACCGCCGAGCGATGCCGACACTTCAGGGACCGGCAAGGCTTCCAAGATCAACGATGTGCAGACTGCCGGCGACGGCAGCGGCATCGTCGTGATCGGCGTAGATCCCGCGGAAGCAGCCGCGCTGGTCAATTTGCCTCCTGGTAACCGGTGGGGCGATTTTTCGATTGCGCCTGGTGGCGGCCAGCCAGGCGCGGTCGGTGGTAGTGAGCACGGTGTGCCAGGCGCCGGCAGCCACTCGACTGGCGCTGGGGGTGACCGGGTGACCGGAGTCGGCCGAGGGTTCTCAGGTGGCGGGGGTGGAAACGCGGGTTCGTCAGGAAACGTGAGTATTAGCGGGGCAACAGGTGATAAGGGCGAAAGCATGCTGGACCCAACCATCGTCCGAGATATGGTTTACGCCGTTCCTTCCACGGTCGTGCTGCGCAAAAATGCCCTGGTGGTCTCCTCAGGACCCATCGGCGGCGGGGGGCTGAATGCCTACGGAGCGCTCCACTGCGGCAAAATCTACACTGTGTTTTTGGCCATGCCAGGAAAGAGCTGGACACTTGAGTATTGCCAATCGCGCGGAGCTACAGCGAACCCGCCGGTAGAGAAACGCTCGGCGGTCGTTCATCTTGAGGAAGGTCTGGTTCCCCCCGATGCAGAGTCCAGATTTGATTTCAAACGGCTGCCTGTTCCTTTCGAGAAGAGGAACAAGCCGATCGTCTTGAAGGGCGTCATAAAAGAAGACGGAACGGTGGATGGTCTGAGCGTCTTTCAGGGCATTGTGCCGGAAATGGACGAGGCCGCTCGGGTCGCGTTCATGCGCTGGAAGTTTAAGCCCGCCTTGAAAGCGGGTAAGCCCGTGCCGGTCGAAATCCTTGTAGGGGTGCCTACCGAATTCCAACCCGCACGTCCCCAGTAAGCAAGGGCAAGGCAAACCTCGCTTATCGACGATGCCGCAAAATGCCGCGAGAGGGAAGAATTTTTCACACATTTGCCAGTAAATGTCCACTCGAGATTGGAGCCGGACCGGTTACTGCATCTATTGCACTTGTTTTCAGCGCGTTACTCTGTTCCCAGCACCGGAATTCGTTGATTCATCTTGGCATTCCCGGTGCTGTCATCTAACTTCATTAGTCGCTTGTTGCCTATCCGTCCCGGAACAAGCTGGATTTTTGCCCACTGGGTGTGTAGCGACAGCCGAGGAATGCCAGATGTTGGGGAGCGGACCCGGATCACCTACAGGACTGTTGCGCTAGTGAAACTCGCGTATCTTGCGCTCTGATTAGCCGAGGGATGGAAACTTGGACAAGCCCGCTATATGCGTTGGCTTCGTAAGTCAAGATTCGGGCCTTGGGGATGCCTTGGCCCGTGCTTTGGGCGAAGGCTTTGTTACACGCTCGTTTACTGAACCCCGCCTCGAACAATTACGCGAACTTCGCGAATGGTCCGAGGTAATCCTTCTGGACCTGCGCTCGGCGAACACCCAGGGCGACGAACAGTTCGCTTTGCGGCTGATGGACGAAATCAGCAAAGCTCCTTCCCACCCTCCGCAGGTTGTGCTGTGCGAAGAAGAGAATCGCGCGCTCATCTACAAGGCCATTGAGCACGGCGCGTACGACAGCGTCACCAATCCCCCGAACATGCTCGAACTCCGGCTGAGCCTGCGCCGGGCTTACAAATTCCATAGCGCCGTAAAGGAGCTGCAGCGGCTGCAAGCCAACGAGCGACCCGCTGGAAGGCTCCACGAGCTCCTGGGTACATCAGCTCCCATGCAAGAGCTGTTTGCGATGGCCCGCAAGATTGCGCCTTGCGACGTGAACGTCCTGGTCACCGGGGAGACAGGAACTGGCAAGGAACTCCTGGCTCGCGCGATCCATCATCTCAGCAGCCGCACCGCCGGCCCCTTGGTGGCGTTCTCTTGCGCGAACCTGCCGGAAACACTAGTCGAAGACGAACTATTCGGTCACGAGAAGGGCGCCTTCACCGGGGCGCTGGTGGCGCGACGCGGCCGAGTGGAGGCCGCCGACCACGGTACGTTGTTCCTCGACGAAATCGGCGATCTCGGCATCGGTCTGCAACCCAAGCTCCTGCGCGTAATTCAAGAGAGAAGCTTTGAGCGCCTGGGTAACAACAAGACGGTGAGCATCGATATCCGCCTAATTTGTGCCACAAATCGCAATCTGACAGAAATGGTGCAGCAGGGGAAATTCCGTGAGGATCTGTTCTACCGGCTGAACGTAGTTCAGCTGCACTTGCCGCCGCTGCGTGAGCGCCGCGACGACATTCCGCTCCTCGCGCATCAGTTTTTGCAGCGGTTCGCCCACCAGTTCAATCAGAAGGCGCGCCGCTTTTCGCAGGAAGCGCTGCAAACGCTCGAAGAACACTCGTGGCCCGGCAACGTTCGCGAGTTGGAGAACGTCGTTCAGCGCGCCGTGGTTCTATCCGAAGGGCAAACCGTGGACGTCGCGCAATTGCCGGCGACGCTGCGTCAGGGACGTGTGGTCCCGGCACCTACCGAAGGCCGCGAAGCGGCGCCGCTGAGTCGCTCGTACGAGGATGAGGTACGCCGCTTCAAGAGAAGCCTCGTCGTTCGCGCCTTGCGCGAGTCCGGTTGGCGCAAGGCGGAATGCGCCCGAAATTTGGGTGTGGCCCGCGGCTACCTGCACCGCTTGATCAATCTTCTGGGCATTCAAGAAGGGGAAGGCGCTTCTGCGGCTCAGGACCGCGATGAGCTTCCTCTCGGCCCAGTAATGTGAGTCCCCGCAGATAAGGCCAGATTGCTGTGGACTTGGTTGCGACTCTCGATTTAGCTTCGAGTCGAATGGAAGCTGACAGTCAGAGCCATTTAGTCGAGGGCATTTGCCTGCCACTGCTGCGTGACGCGCAAAACGCAGACGGAGGATGGGGCTTTCGGCCCGGCTCTGGTAGTCGCGTGGAGCCGACATGTTGGGTCCTTCAAGCGCTCCTCAACGCCTCCCAGTCCGACGCTGACGCCGTTACCCGTGGCTTTGGCTTTGTCCGCCAAGCGCAGCTTACCGACGGCTCCTGGCCCTCCACCCAGGGAGAGACAACAGGCTGCTGGGTAACTTCTCTCGCCTGCTGGACGCTCACCGCCGCAATGGATTCCCCCCAGATCGTTGCGGCCGGTTTGAACTGGCTCTGCAAGGACTGGCCACGAGACAGCACGCCGTGGCAGCGCCTACTGCGAAGATTCTCTACACAGCGCGATATTTTCCCCATCAACGATTCTTATCGGGGATGGGGATGGACCCCACACACAAGCAGTTGGGTGGAGCCGACGTCCTTTGCCCTGCTTGCCCTAGAACAAGCCCCTAAGGATTTGCTACCCGCCGCGGCGACGCGACGCCGACAGCTTGCTGAGTCCATGCTCCGCGACCGGATGTGCGCCGGTGGCGGCTGGAATTGCGGTAATCCCAAGGTATACGGCGTTCCAGGCGAGCCGCTCGTCATTCCCACCGCTTGGGCGCTCCTGGCGTTGCGCGCCCATCCTGAATGGCCGGAAAACGAGATGAGCCTGGACTGGCTCGAGCAGAACATCAGCAAGATCCAAGGCCCTGGATCCCTGGCCATCACCAGGATCTGTTACGAAACGTATGGACGCACGTGGCCCGCCGGTGCTCCCGAATTGCGCGACCTGCACGCGGGCAATCAGTTCCTGCAAAGCATCCAGGTTGCCGCTTGGGCGTGCCTCGCATCCGGCCCGCGGCCACGCTGGCTTTCCTCTGGGGGCGCGAACGCGGTTTGATCATGCGCAACCAAACTCTCATTCCCTCTTTTCAGCGTCCGTCATCCAGCGTGGTCATCCGGCGTGCGGCGAGTTATGAGCATGATCTGGCTTCATTGATCTACGAGAGCCTCGAGGTTTTCAAGCTTCCGGTCAAAGGCAAGACTGTCCTGTTAAAGGCGAATCTTGTCGGCATAGACCCTCTTGGAGTCATGAACACCCATCCCGCCGTAATTGCTGCCGCTCGGGAAAGCTTTTTGCGCCTGGGAGCCGCACACGTTCTAGTCGGGGACGGCCCGGCAATGGATCGCGACACTGAGGCCATCGTCGAGTCGGTGCGCTTGCGAGAGTTTACCGGGCCGCTTGGCCGCGATTTCGTGGACTTGAACGTAGACGACGTGGAGCGTGTGCCCCTGAAAACGCACGCCTCCAGGCTGAAAGAACTATATCTGCCAAAAACGACGTTGGGTGTGGATTTCTTGGTTTCCATGCCCAAACTCAAGACCCACCATTGGGCAGGCGTCACTTTGTCGCTCAAAAACATGTTCGGAATTGTTCCCGGCAGCTGCTACGGATGGCCTAAGAACGTCCTTCATTGGGCCGGGATTGATCGCGCTATCCTGGACATAAACGCGGTGGCGCGGCCGGATTTTGCCATTGTGGACGGCATCGTTGGGATGGAGGGCAATGGCCCCATCCAGGGGACCCCCAAGGCTAGCGGAGTACTGATTTTCGGAAGCGATCCGGTCGCGGTGGACGCCACCTGCTGCCGGATCATGGGCCTGGTTCCTGAGAGGATCCACTACCTGAGCCGGGCCGGGACCCTGCTAGGCCATCTTAACCTCGATAAGATTCAACAACTTGGAGAGGAAATCAGCAGTGTGCGTACTCCGTTCGCTGTCTTAAAGGCCTTTCAGGAGGTTGCTGCGTGAAGGCCAGGATTTGGAACCAAAACTGCCTATCTTTACCGGAGTGTAGTTCTTCCGAGCTTGGGTGTCTCCAAATGAAGACAAGATCCAAGTTTTCGCGTCGCAAACTGAGACGAGGGCAAAGCTGCGGTGCTGAACTCGTCGAGATGGCATTTGTCCTACCCGTCTTGTTGACCTTGCTCATCGGCGTTTTCTGGGCCGCTCGTGCTTACAACATCTACGAAACGATCACCCGTGCCGCCCGGGAGGGCGCCAGAGTCGCGGTTGCTCCGGCGTGTTCAGCCTGCGGCGGTGCAGTGCCAGGCGTGGGGGCGGTCGAGAACGCGGTATTGAATTCGCTCACGGCATCCTCAATGGACACGGCCCAGATCACCATTCCCGCTGGCTGCGGCGGAAACCTGAGCTCGAAGATCTGCTACAGGCGCGACGTACTGCTCAATGCAGGCCCGCCTAGTGAGCTCGGTGCAGTGGTGAGCCTTACTTATCCGTTCAACTTCAATTTACCGTTCGTCACGCTCCCGGCCATGAACATCACGACCAAGGTTCAGATGCGACAGGAATAGGCGACAGGAATATTCCATGAACAACGCCAGCGATTTCTCATCAGAAGAAGGCCTCTGGATTATGCGGGCAATACGGAATCTCGCCTTCGGCCGCGAGGGCTCGCAGTTACTCGAGCTCGCCATTGTCCTGCCCTTGCTGGCCGCCATGATCGTCGGCATCTTTGATTTTGGAGAGGCGTACAACCTGAAACAAAAGCTGAACAACACGGCCCGTGAGGCCGCACGATTTGCGGCTGGTCAAAACAGTATGTCCGGTCTGAACGACAGCGATGTCGCGGCTATAGTACAAGTAGTTAACAGCTACTTGCAAAGCGCCGGTCTGACGCAGTGCACGTTCGGAGCGCCGACGAAGGCGACTTTTGTTTACACTTCTACCGCGACGGGCACGGGCTGTGGCAGCGCGTCCCTGGTGATCGACCGCGTTTTCCATATCAACGCAGGCACCGCAGGTACGAAGGTGACCCTCGTCTATCCATTTACATGGCGCGTCGGCAACGTCATGAGGCTTTTGCTTCCGAGTTCGACGCTGACCCTGCCAACAACGCTGTCCACCGATGCCATCATGCAGAACCTCAACTAGGGTGAACACTTTGAAAGCAAATTTCACCTTAGGACGACGGAATCGACAACGCGGATCAGCCCTTTTCACTGTGGCAATGGCAATGATCGCATTTATCGGAATGATGGGTCTCGCGATCGATTTGGTTTCGCTCTATCTCGGGAAGAGCGAAGCGCAACGCGCCGCCGACGCCGCCGCGCTCGCCGGCGCAACGGTCTTCGTGAGCAGCGGCTGCACCTCAAATTCAGCAGGCTGCGCTGCTGCGCAAACAGCAGCAACCAACCAGGCGGTGACCGTCGGCAAACTGAATTTGGTCGCCGGCGCAGCGCCCACCATTCCCAATGGCAATGTCAGCTTCGACCTTTCGCACCCCGGCGATCCGTTGATCACTGTGGTCGTAAACGCGACCATGCCCACTTATTTCATGAAACTGTTCGGCGTGAACTCTGCCAACATCTCGTCCACGGCGACTGCGGAGGCCTACAATCCCTCGGGGACCGCCAACGGGCCGACTTTTTGTGTGAGTTGTCTCAAACCCTTCCTCGTGCCGAACTGTGACCCCAGTCATGCTGGACCGGCGAACCCCAATTGTACGGGCGGCGGGGGTGGTAATACTGGCGCCTCCTTCATTAGTGCTAACGGCACGATCGCGAATCCTGGTGTTAGCCCAAACGGGGTTATTGGGCAGTCCTGGCAGCTACACACAAACCAGGGGCCGAGCCATTGGTACGAAGTAGCCTTCGATTGCAGCCAGAGTGGAAATAATTTCAAGAACGACGTACAAACTTGCAACAACTCTGCGTTCAACTGTGGCAGTTCGCTATGCGTGTTGGATGGCAAGAAGGTAGGACCCAACAACCACGCGGTCTGCTCCCTGATCGGCTATACAAACTCCAATTCACAGGACTGCACATCGGTAGACTCTATCGCGGTAAATGCAGCGAACACACCACCGTTCACTATCACAGCCGGGGCGGGCAATCCATTTTTTGCCTCGGGCACGAAGATCACCCAAAGCGCCTCCATCGTTACGGTTCCAGTCTTCGATGGCGCAGCGGTCAATCCCGGCGGTGCCACGGTAACGATTGTCGGTTACTTACAGATGTTCATCCAGGGTATCAACCACCAGGGGAACGAAGACATTATCAACGCGACGATTATGAATGTCTCAAGTTGCGGAGGCGGTGGTGGCTCGTGTGGCACTGGTGGGAACGGCCAGGGCAGCGGTGGTGCAGTTTCAGGCGGTGGCGCGGGCTTCATTCCCGTGCGGTTGGTGCATCCGTAATGTAGGACAAGAAGAATCGAGAGCGGACCTAGGTGATGAAAGAGATTGCGATTACCGTCGTGGGCCTACACGCCATAGGCGCGCTGAACTCACCGACGATGCGTACTCCCCGGACGCGATCGCATGCGCAGCATCTGTCATGAGGAGGCGAGCATGAGTCCGATAGAGATGTCCGGGGCTAAGAGTCGGCAGCGTGGATCAAGCCTGTTCATTGTGGCCGCTGCATTGATCGCGTTCATCGGTCTGATGGGCCTAGCCATCGACCTGGTATCTCTCTATCTGGGGAAGAGCGAAGCGCAGCGCGCCGCGGACGCTGCTGCACTCGCGGGGGCCACAGTTTTCGTGAGCACTGGCTGCACTTCGACTTCAGCGGGGTGCGCCGCTTCTCAAACGCTGGCCGCTACCCAGGCTGTAACCGTGGGTCAAACGAATCTGGTTGGAGGTGCGGCTCCCACCATTCCCAACGGCAACGTAAGTTTCGATCTCTCCCACGCCGGCGATCCGCTGATCACTGTGGTCGTAAACGCGACGCTGCCCACTTACTTCATGAAGGTTTTTGGTGTGACCTCGGCAAACATATCGGCGACCGCGACCGCCGAGGCTTTCAATCCCTCAGGAAACACCACTGGTCCGACTCTTTGTGTGAGTTGCCTGAAACCTTTCCTGGTGCCCAATTGCGATCCTTCGCACCTGGCGCCGGCAAACGCCAGCTGCACTGGCAATACCGGCGGCGCCTTTATCACGAACGGTACCATCGCGCATCCAGGAGCTTACCCGGCAGGAGTGATTGGGGAGCCCTGGACGCTCCACAGCGTCGGACCTCCCAGCCAGTACTATGAGCTGGCAATCGGCGGTCAGAGCAAAAACCAATTCGAAAATAACGTGCAATTTTGCAATACGAACGTCGTGATAACTTGCGGCAATACCTTGAACACGCTGAATGGAAACGCGGTCGGCCCGAATGGCCACGCGGTTGGCTGCCTGATCACTTACGGACAAACCTGTAATTCTCAGACCGTGAATGGGACGGACACGATCACCGTGAACGCCGGAGCCACGCCCCCATGGACAATCACCGCGGGAGCAGGCAATCCCTTTTTCACAGCGGGCTCGACGATCACGCAGAGCGCTTCCATTATCACCGCTGCCGTCTACGACGGTCATGATTTGAACCCCGGCGGTGACACCGTAACCATCATCGGCTACTTGCAATTTTTCATCAAAGACGTCGCACACCACGGATCTGGCGGGGGACAGACCGACGACATTGATGCCATCATCATGAACGTTACAACCTGCGGCGCGGGCGGCGGCACGTGCGGCGCCGGTGGCAGCGGTCAAGGAACCGGCGGAACCGTAGCAGGCGGTGGCGCTGGTTTTGTGCCCGTCCGGCTGGTTCATCCCTAGTCCGGAAAACGCGGCAGTCTCAACAGGTCCCCAAACGATGAGTGAATCAGAAAACGCACTGCGAGCGGGCGACGAGGTCACCGGGATGACCATCCCTTCCGGCCCCGCAGCTCGCCCTCTGGATGCCGGCGCGACTTCATCCGTTTCGCTGTTCCGTCAGGTCATTTCGTTCCCGGCGATGCTCGCGACGTTCCTCGTTGGCGCGGTCTTTTTTATTGCGCGAGACTTTTCCGTCGACCCGGATCTTTGGTGGCACATCAAGAATGGGCAGAATATCCTGGCCACACACCACTGGCCGACTACCGACCTGTTTTCCTTCACCGTTGCGGGCCAGCCCTGGATATCCACCGAGTGGCTGGGTGATGTGCTGTTCGCGACGGTGGCTCGCCTCGCCGGTTTGCAAGGCCTCGATGCCCTGCTCATCATCCTGGGCAGCGCCGTCATGCTGGCGCTCTACGCATACGCGACACTTCGCTCGGGAAACTCGAAGGCCGGATTTGTGGCTGCAACTGTCCTCTTCGTCCTGGCCAATCCTTCGTTTTCGTTGCGTCCGCAGATGCTGGGATATTTGTTCCTCATCCTGACGTTGATCGTACTCGAGAGGTTCCGCCAAGGCAGGCCCCGCGGGCTGTGGTTTCTTCCGCTGTTATTTCTAGTTTGGGTGAATACCCACGGTTCCTTCGTGATCGGCATGGGCGCGATCGGGGCCTATTGGCTGGGCGGTCTCGCGAAGTTTCGCCTCGGTGACCTGGCTGGTGAGGCCTGGACCAGCACCGAACGCCTGCGCCTTGAGATCGTATTTCTTCTCTGCCTGTTGGCTCTGACCATCACTCCCTACGGCGCGGAACTCGCGCGTTATCCCTTTCATGTCGCGTCCTCGCTGCCCCTGGGGGTTGCCAACGTGATGGAGTGGCAACCTATGCCGTTTAACCTGCCGGGAGGCAAGGTATTCCTGGCGTTGTTGCTCGGCTTTCTGGTTACACAGATAATCTTTCGCTTCAAATGGCGGATAGAGGAAGTAGCCTTGTTCCTTTTCGGCGCTATGATGGCGTGCCTTCATGTGCGCTTCCTGCTGGTTTTTGTTCCCTTTTGTACTCCGCTTTTTGCCACCGTTGTCGCTCGTTGGGTGCCACACTATGAGCGATCCAAAGACCGCTACCTGCTGAACGCAATTTTGATGACTGGCGTGATCGTGGCGATGGTCCGCTACTTTCCTACGCGGCCGCAGATGGAAGCAATCGTGGCCCGCGGTTTCCCGGTGAACGCCGTCGCGTACCTGCGTAAGCATGCGGTTCCGGGACCTCTTTTCAATAGCTATAACTTTGGCGGGTATCTCGTGTCGATGAACGAGAAAGTTTTCGTTGATGGCCGGGCTGATCCCTACGAGCGTGGCGGCGCACTCGCAGATTATTTCCACATCACCAAGCTTCAGCCCGGCGCGCTTACGGTTCTGCGCAACTACGGTGTACAGTCCTGTCTTCTAGGACGCGAGGAGCCTCTCGCGACGATGCTCGCCGCGGTGCCGGAATGGCAGCGCGTCTATGCCGACAATTTGAGTGTGCTGTTTGTGAGGCGGCATAGTGGTTCATCTTTCGGCGTAGAGCCCGGACCAGCCGGTCCGGAAACGAAGGAGTAATATGGACGCGCAATCCCCGGAGCGCCCACGCGGCCCCTTACAAATCAGTTTTCCGAGCTTTGGTGAGCCTCGCATGCTCCTTTCTGTTGTGATTCCCTGCATGAACGAAGAGGAAGTACTGCGGGAAACCAATCGGCGTCTGACTGCCGTGCTCGAACAAGCACCCGTCAATTTCGAACTCATCTACGTCGATGACGGCAGCACCGATTCCACTCCGAATATACTGCGGGAATTACAGACTGAGGACCATCGAATCCGTGTCATCCGTCTTTCTCGGAATTTTGGTCACCAGATCGCGATAACCGCTGGCATCGAGCACGCGGGCGGCAACGCCGTGGCTATCATCGATGCTGACTTGCAAGATCCACCGGAAGTCATTCTCGAATTCCTTGGTAAGTGGATCGACGGCTACGATGTCGTGTACGGTGTACGCACCGAGCGCGACGGGGAATCTGCTTTCAAGCTTTGGACCGCGAAGGTTTTCTACCGGCTCATGGGCCGGCTCTCGGACACCAGCATTCCGGTCGATACCGGTGACTTTCGCCTGATGGATCGCCGTGTCGTGGATGCTCTGATTACCATGCCCGAACGCGACCGCTTCGTGCGCGGCATGGTGAGTTGGCTCGGCTTCTCACAGAACGCCGTTCCATATCACCGCGCATCGCGCGCCGCCGGCAGCACCAAATTTCCCTTGTTCAAGATGGTGCGTTTTGCCTTGGACGGAATCTTTTCCTTCTCTATCCTGCCTCTGCGGCTGGCTACCTGGACCGGATTTGCCGCGTCGGGGCTTGCCGTTCTTGGAATCCTCATCATCTTACTCGACACCTTCCTCCGGGTGCCGGGCCTGGTTAAGGGCTGGTCCAGCACCGTGATCGCGGTGTTATTTATCGGCGGCGTTCAACTCATCTGCACCGGAATTATTGGCGAATACATCGGGCGAATCTACGGAGAGTCCAAGCGCCGGCCCCTCTATATCGTACGGGAGAGAATGGGTTTTGAGGCGCAGGGCCAGGCCGCCGCACGGAACGCGCGTCCGAGAATCGCCTCCGTCCGCTAGTTACCGCGTGTCATTTCGCTCACCGGAGAAGCCTTTGGCTGAATTCGATAATTTCGCCGCGAACTACCAGGACTTGGTAAGCGACAGCGTGCGCCTCACCGGTGAGTCCTCCGATTACTTCGCCGCGTACAAGGCCGAGTACATCGCGCGCAGAGTTGCGCCGCGCCAAGGCAGCAAACTCCTCGATTACGGCTGCGGAGTTGGTCTTCTGTCGAAGCATCTCCAGAACCGCTTGCCCGGGACCCGAGTGGACGGTTTTGATGTTTCACAGGACAGTATCGACCGCGTCGACGCGACACTCCGTAGCCAAGGAACCTTCACTTCGAATCCCGATGCGCTTGGCCAAGCCTACGACGTCATTGTGCTTGCCAACGTGCTCCATCATGTCCCGCCGGCTGAGCGCCGAGGTCTGCTTTGCCAGGCAGCGTCACGTCTTGCCGATGGTGGAAAAGTCGTGGTCTTCGAGCATAACCCGATCAACCCGCTTACGCGGTGGGCCGTATCGCAATGCCCCTTCGATGAAGATGCGATTCTGTTGCCGATCCGTGAGACCCGGAGGTACTTCGGGCGCGATCAATTCCCCGTCACAAGCTGCGACTACATCGTGTTTTTTCCACGTTGGCTCCACTGGTTCCGGCCGCTGGAGCAGTCCCTCCGTTGGTGTCCGCTCGGCGCTCAGTACGCCGTGGTGGCGAGCAGAAATCCGTGATACCCGAATGGCTGTTGAGTTCGCCACGCCTGGATTCGTCGAAGCGAACGCCACGCGCTCCCATAAAGTCGGCCGGCAAACCGTTCATTGTCGCCTTGGCCTTCCTGCTGTTGCTGCTATCCGCGTCTGGAATTCTCATCACCGTCCGGCTGGCTCTCAGCGGTCACGTTGATTTTCGCCAGCTCTACACAGCCGGCTACATGGTGCGCGCGGGTAGTGCGGCGCAGCTCTACAATTACGCTGAAGTCGAGAAATTCCAGAACCGGGTCGTCAGCCCCGCCGACGGCGCTCTTCCCTTCAATCACCTCGCATACGAATCACTGCTATACGCCCCGCTCTCCTTTTTTAGGTACCCAGTCGCGTACGTAATTTTCTTGGGCGTCAACCTATTGGTGCTAGCGGCTGCGTTTCGGATGCTGCGGCCATACCTTTCGCCGCTATGCGAAGTTTGGTCCTTTCTCCCGGCATCTCTGTTTGTGTGTTTTCTTCCCGTCGCCATGGCTCTGACCGAAGGCCAGGATTCGATCCTCATGCTGGCTTTGTTCATTGCCTCAACCGTCGCTCTCGATCGAGGGCAGGATCTCATGGCAGGTTTGCTTGTCGGTCTGACACTATTTAAATTTCAGTATGCTATCCCGGTCGCGCTCCTGTTTCTTGCTTGGCGACGCTGGCGCTTTACTGCCGGCTTTGCCTTCGCGGCCGCAGCGCTCGCCGGCCTGTCTCTCTCGCTGACCGGGATCGGCGCCTTCTCTGTCTACCTGCATTCGCTTCTCGACATGAGCGCTAAATTCTCGCCCAGCCATGGCGTGCAGTACGGAATTCGTCCCGAGTTGATGCCGAATTTGCGAGGGCTCATTTACGCCATCGTTCCTGGATCTCCCCTGACGGCGCACGTGGTCATCGGAGTTTTGTCCGCCCTCGCAATGCTATGGACCGTCCGCAGGCGTCCTTCCCTGCCTCTCGCGCTGCTGGCTGCGCTCCTGGTTAGTTATCATCAGTTCATCACCGACGCGACTTTGCTGCTGCTGCCGCTGGGCACGGCTTTAGGGGCGGCAATGCAGACGCGCACTTGGAGGGCGGTCTACGTAATGTCGCTCGCGGGATTCGTTCTGGTCGCCCCCGCCCTGTTGCTGTTAGCAGGCGCCCGGTTCCACCTTTTGGCCATCCCAGCCCTGGCGCTGCTAGCGGTGTGGGACGGACGAACCGTCAACCCTGAACCGGCTGTTCACAATGAGCTTGTCCACGATAAGAATGAAACGAGGTTGGCGCCATCGACCGCGAAACTGACTGTAACCCAACGGCTCCGCTCCGTCGAAGCCCGCGAATGTCCACAAAGGGGAACGCTTTTGGACCTCGCTCCGGTGGGTGGTCGATGGAAAGCCAAAGTATATAGTTAAACGTACTAAAATGAATAGTTTACGTGGCATTCGAAAGGCCAAAGAGTGGTGCTGGACATGCCTGTAGTACCAGCAGAACCGACAAACTTGCCGTAGACCTGTTCGTCGCAAACCGGCAGGAAAATGGGATCTAACCTTATCAGCAATTTCGGCGCACAGCCTTTTGTCCAGGCCGCTCGGAGTCACCTCACACCAAGGGTGCTTGGCTGTTTCCGCTTTGCCTGCCGAAACTTTCATTGGGCCATGAGTCTGTTTCTAATCTTGGCCCTCATCCCCGCATTTCGAATCGCCGATTTGCCATGGCGTTTCGATTGGCACCGTTATCTCGTAGATTTCTGGCTGGCTCTCAGCCTAGAGTCCGTGATTCTCGCGGCGCTGGTCTATATGATCCTGTTCCCGGCCGAATTTGTGCGATGGATCAACCAGCCGCCCAAAACCGCCGGTTTTCAGACCCAGATCCGCGGCGCCGGACGTGTCATTGCCTCTGTGCTTCAGCCGTCCCTCTATCTCTTCCTCGGATTCATACTTGTTTTTTGCTACAACGATGTGATTGCGTCGCTCCGTTTTACCGGCGCCGCTGACGTAGCGTTGAATCGTGTCGATTCCTGGCTACTCGGCGGAAATACGATTTCCAGCCTTGCACACAAGGCCCTGCTGCTTTTCCCCTCCGGTGCCTTCGACTGGATGGGCCGTATCTATACCGGCCTGTTCCCGCAGATTGGCGTTTGCCTCCTGCTTCTCGCGCTGCGCCGAGGAAAAAAGCGCGCGATGCAATTCACAAGCACGATTCTCACGGGCTATTTCTTGGCGTTGATCTTGTTCTACTTCTTGCCGGCAACCGGCCCTTATTTCATCTGTCCTGAGCATTTCTCGGTTTTTCCAAAAAATTTGTCCGGTGTCTACGGCGCCCAGGTGACCTTTTCCGAACAGCTGAATGTGCTTCGCTTCCATCAGCATCTCAGTACCACGGGCGTGCACTATTACGTTGCTTTCCCGTGCATGCACCTCGCTCAGCCGATCATCATGCTTTGGTATCTACGCGAGTGGAAGCGACTATCAGCGCTCTTGCTGGCTTTTGACGCGGCCTTGATTCCATCCATTATTTTGTTAGAGCAACACTACCTCATCGATTTGCTTGGCGGTGTGGTTGTTGCAATCTCCGCGATTCTGATGACGTGCGGCGGTTTGAGAGAACGTCGACAGGGAAATGCCTCCTCTCCCCTCCTCTCCTCTGACCTCCAACGGAGCCAAGCCATCAAAGGGGCCGCGCAAATGCCTATTGTTGCCTCCAAAAAGGGGACTCTCTCGAAATGCGTCACCAAATCAACCCCCCTCGAATCCCCGGAGTGTCCACAAAGGGGAACGCTTTTACCTCGCTCCTTGGGGGGCCAGATGCCAGAGTCCAAGCACCAAAGTAAATATCATACAATCAATAACTTAGCGATATGGCCGCGGCGTCAGAATGGCGGTGGACATGCACGGGAGTAAGCAGAAGTGAGGGCGGGATACGGCCCCGAACCGGCCCATATCATATCGAAAGGAATGCATAAAATGAAGAACCTTCTAGTGAAGCTGTGGAAGGAAGAGGAAGGCCAGGACTTGACGGAGTACGCATTGCTGCTGGTCCTGCTCTCCTTGGCGGCAGTCGGTGCCCTGGGAACCCTGGCTAAGGCGATCAACGGCACGTTCACCAACGCGGCTGGCAACCTGACCACGTAATCCTGACGTTTGGGGGCCGAGTAAAGCTGTTTAGGCGGATGCCGCCGGGAGGGTATTGCAACCTTCCCTGCGGCGTGTGCCGGTTGATTCTCGACTTGATCGCTTGATAGATAGAACCAAATCGGAGGACAAGCATGAAGCAGCTCTTGTTTAGTTTGTGGAAGAACGAAGAAGGGCAAGACCTCACCGAGTACGCGTTGTTGTTGGTGTTGCTGTCTCTCGCGGCCGTCGGGGCGCTAGGAACCTTAGCAACCGCGATCAACGGTACGTTCACGAACGCAGCAGGAAATTTGACCACGTAATTTAGGACGCTGTCGATTTGCTCGCACGCCTTGCCCCGGAGGCGTGCGTCTTCGAATCCACGACCCAGGAATAGCAAGCTCGACACACAGGACGCACTCAATATGACCGGCCCACAGACCATCTGGACGTTTGCTATCGGCGTGACCCTGATCGCCGCCTGGGTGGATTTTCGATCCCGTAAGATTCCCAACTGGCTGACCGTTTCTGCGCTCGTCCTGGCGATCAGTCTCCGCACGGTGCTCGGAGGCTGGCCCGGCGCGAAATCTGCCCTCGCAGGAGCCGGTCTGGCTTTGGTCCTGCTCCTGCCGCTGGTCCTGATGCGCGCACTAGGAGCGGGTGACTGGAAGTTGATGGGCACAGTGGGTGCCTTCTTCGGTCCTGTCCTGTTTTTGTTTGTTCTGCTCGGCAGTTTCCTGGTTTCCGGGCTGATGGCCTTTGTTGAAATGATGCGAACCCGTCGAGTGGTGGAGACATTCCGCAATCTGGGCGTGCTCGTTCGCGGTTTTATTTCCTTCGGATTGCAGGCCAACCCCAAGATTTCCCTGGACAACCCCGAGTTGCTGAAGCTGCCGTTCGGTGTGGCTGTGGCCATCTCTACGATTGTCTGTTTCTGCTTGGCCCATTGGGGCTTGTAGATAGCCCATTGGCGCCTCTAATGGGTAGCTAAGGCGAGGAGCTTGAATTAATGAACCAGAACCGAATGATCCTAGGATTGGCTGTAGCCATGGTGCTTGCCCTGTTGTTGAGTATGTTCGTCTACCGCCAATTCAAGCAAGCAACCTCCACTGTCAAGCCGGTCGGCACTCATATCGTGGTGGCGGCTGTCCCCCTAAAGCTCGGCACGCGTGTCGATGCCAGCAATCTTCGTTTGATTCCCTGGCCATCGGACCAACCTGTTGTTGGAATGTTCACGCGCATGGAAGATTGTGCGAACCGCGCCCTGATCACCGCGGTAGCCGCGAACGAGCCCATTCTCGAAAGCAAACTGGCCGCCAGGGAATCGGGCGCAGGGTTGCCGGCCACCATCCCGGCGGGTATGCGAGCCCTTTCTGTTGCAGTGAATGAAGTCGTGGCCGTCGCCGGCTTCGTTACCCCCGGAACCATGGTCGACGTCTTGGTGACCGGAAGGGTCAACGGGTCTCGCGGTGGCGATGAAAACATTACCCGCACAATCTTGGAGAATGTTCCCGTACTCGCTGCGGGTCAAAAAATTGAGCAGGATCGCGAAGGCAAACCCCAGACCGTTCCTGTGATTACTTTGCTGGTTTCGCCCGATGACGCCGCGAAACTGACCATGGCTAGCACCCAGGGCAAGATCCAGCTGGCCCTGCGGAACACCATCGACTCGAAGAAAGTTGAACCGCCTTCCGTGCTTCAGGCGGCACTCTTTTCCGGCGGGCCCGCTCCGCAGCCGAAACGCACCGGCCCGGCGAAGCCTGGCATCGCACCTCCGCCCCCACCGGCGCCCTATGTGATCGAAGTGATTACCGGAAGCAAGCGGGAAAGCAAGACCTTTTCCAATCAATGAGCAACTCACAAGGAAAACGAATGTTCGAACACTGCGCAAGAGACTATCAGATGGTGCGGCTCGCATTTAGTCTTCTCACGGCTCTCTGTTTCGGTGCGTTGATCACGCCGGCTCAACAGCCGCCGGTCGCCCCCACACCCGGGGGGTCGGAAACCCAGGCGCCCGCCACTCCGCCGCAGCCCCCTTCCGCAGCCCAGGGCGAATCCGAGGCTCCGCAAACTCTGCATCTGCTCGTTGGGCGCTCGATCGTCATCTCCTCGCCCGCGCGCATCAAGAGGGTCTCACTGGCCGATCCGAATATCGCCGAAGCCATCGTCGTCAGCCCCACGCAAGTCCTCGTCAACGGAAGGACGCCTGGCGGCGTCTCCCTTATTATCTGGGATGAATCGGACCAGAGTCAGGCGTTCGAGGTTTCCGTCGACATCGACGTTCTGGGCTTGAGCCAAAAAATTCATGAAGTCTTTCCTTCCGAGGACGTGCACATAGAGACTTCCCGGGACGTGGTTATGTTGTCCGGGAAGATCTCCACTGCAGCGGTCGCTGACAAGATTCTAGAGGTGGTCAAGAACACCACGCCCAAGGTCACCAGCTTGATGCAAGTTCCCAGGGCGCCCGCGGGACAAATCCTGTTGCAGGTGCGCTTTGCCGAAGTCAACCGCGCGGCCGTCAGCCAATTGGGCTTCAATCTTATCAGTCTCCCAGGAGCCAAAAACGTTGGCGTCATCAGCACCCAGCAATTTGCTCCCCCCCAGCTCGTGAACCAGTCTGGTGGTGCAGCTTCCGCCATCGGCCTGAGTGACCTGCTCAATATCTTCATCTTCCGGCCCGATATCGACTTCGCGGCCACGATTAAGGCGCTGGAATCTCGCAATGCACTGGAAATTTTGGCCGAACCGAACCTGATGACCGAGTCAGGCAAGGATGCCAGCTTCCTGGCTGGTGGCGAATTCCCGTTTCCGATCTTGCAATCAACCGGCGGCGGCGGCGGATTTGCTGGAATCACCATTCAGTTCAAAGAGTTTGGCGTCCGTTTGAATTTCACTCCCACCCTGACCTCAGACGGGCTCATCCATCTGAAGGTGAAGCCCGAGGTCAGCTCTCTGGATTTCACCAATGCGCTCACTCTGCAGGGTTTTGTCATCCCGGCGATCGCCACCAATCGCGTCGAATCCGAGATGGAGCTCACCGATGGGCAGAGTTTCGCCATCGCCGGGCTGCTGGATAATCGGGTAACCGAACAGCTTCAAAAAATTCCTGGCATCGGCGACATCCCGATCCTTGGCAAGCTGTTTCAGAGCCGCAACATCAATAAGAGCAAAAATGAACTGCTCATTGTCGTCACTCCTCGAATCGTGCATCCTATTCCAGCCGGTGCTCCAGTTCCGAACTTGAAGTTCCCGACTCCGATTGAGGGATCGGAAACGCCCGCCCAGTCAAAGCCGGTTCCGAATTGAAGGAGCATCTGCACGCAGCGGCACACAGCAGTGAGCGTCTAGAAAACGGACTCAAGGGGGCCAGAAAGATCGGCCTATGCTAACGGTAGCTATAGCAAGCGGCGACATGTCCAGCTCAGGAGAGTTGCTGGCTAGTCTCCAACAGACAGGACTCGTGAAGACGGTCAAACAATGGGCGATCCCGGCGGAACGGATTCCCGATGCAGCGGAGTCTCTGCCCGATGTTGTGTTTTTGGATTTGGCACGGGATCCGGAGCCTTATTTTGCCCTTGGCGCTCAGATCCGCCGGGCGCGTCCCACGGTGAAGTTAGTGGCTTGTTCGTCCACCGTCCCCCCGAACCACCAGCTTCTGTTGGGAGCCATGCGTTCCGGCGTGCAGGACTTTTTGCCCAAACCGGTGGACCCGGAGACCCTGCGACAAATGCTGGCCAGGTTCGTGGAAGAGTTGGACATCAAGGACCGTTCCTCCTCTCTCGACAAACTGGTTGTCGTGATGGGTTCCAAAGGCGGCGTGGGCGCAACCACAGTCGCGGTCAACCTGGCAGTTCAGCTCTCTACCTTCGCGCGGAAGCGTGTGGCCCTAATGGATTTTGCTCGACCGCTCGGGAACGCCCATCTCTTGCTCGATCTGCACCCAAAATTCACCATTCGCGACGCGGTGGATAATCTGGACCGTCTCGACAGCCATTTTTTGGCTGGCTTGCTCACCCACCACAAGACCAAGGTGGAAGTCCTTTGTGGCGCAACGCAACCTGAGGAATGGCAAACCATCCCGGTTCCTTCCCTTCAGCGTGTTGTAAACGTGGCCCAGAGTATCTTTGACGTCGTACTTCTGGACATTGGCTCGCAATTCTCGTCCGAGTGGACGTCCATCCTGCGCATGGCGCGCATGATCCTGGTGATCGCTGAAGCAAATGTGCCGGCGCTGTGGACCCTCGAGCGCCGCCTCCTAGCCTTGAAAGGGTTTGGGATCGAACCGGACCGAGCCCGCGTCATCATCAACCGCTGGCACAAAGGCGACGAAGAAGTTCTGAAGGGCATCCAGAAGGACATGCACCGCCCCTTTTTCGCCTTTCTCCCCAATGACTTCCGCAAGGCTAGCGAGGCCGTGAATCTCGGAACTCCATTGCAACTAAATCACAATAACGTTCTCAGCAACCGTTATCGGCAAATCGCCGCGCAATTGGCCGGGATCGACTCCGGTCTACCCGACAAGAAAAGCTCGCTCGGCGAGCTGTTTTCGAAGAGGTGACTTAGGCCATGTCGCTCATATCTACCCCGATCACACGCACAGATTTTGGATCCGTTAAAGCTGCGATTCATCGCAGGCTGATCCAAAAGCTGAACCTCGATCGGCTTACCGAGGTCAATCGCGAGGATGTGCGTCGCGAGGTTTCACAGATCCTCGAGGCTCTCGTTGTCGGCGAATCCACTCCGATGAATTTGCAGGAAAGGGAGCGCCTCGCTCAGGAAGTACTCGACGAGGTGTTCGGGCTTGGGCCGCTTGAGCCTCTCCTGGCGGATCCTACCGTCTCCGACATTCTTGTCAACACTCATCGCCGCGTGTACGTCGAGCGCAAGGGCATGCTGGAAATGACCGGGATACAATTCCGCGACGATGCCCATTTGATGGCCATCATCGACCGCATTGTTTCCGCCATTGGCCGCCGCGTGGACGAGTCCTCGCCGATGGTCGATGCCCGCCTCGCCGATGGCTCGCGCGTGAACGCCATCATTCCTCCTCTGGCTGTCGATGGCCCCATTCTTTCGATACGCCGTTTCGGCCGCGACCCTCTGACCTCCGATGATTTGCTCCAAAACGAGTCTCTCACTACTACCATGCTCGAACTGCTGCGCGGCTGTGTAAAAGCGCGCTTGAATATCCTGATCTCCGGTGGCACGGGCGCCGGCAAAACCACCTTTCTCAACGTTCTTTCCTCGTATATTTCCAATCGCGAACGAATTGTGACCATTGAAGACGCGGCGGAATTGCAACTCCACCAGGATCACGTCGTGCGTTTGGAAACGCGACCCGCCAACATTGAAGGCAAAGGTGCCATCCAGCAGCGCCAGTTGGTCATTAATTCTTTGCGCATGCGCCCGGACCGCATCATCGTTGGTGAGGTTCGCGGTGAAGAAGCGCTGGACATGTTGCAGGCCATGAATACCGGCCATGATGGATCTCTCACCACCATCCACGCGAACACCCCCCGCGATGCTCTGAGCCGCTTGGAAACCATGGTGGCCATGTCCAACTTGAGCATTCCCGACCACGCCATTCGCAGGCAGATTGCTTCGGCGATTGATGTGGTCGTTCAAGTGAGCCGCCTCAGCGACGGTACCCGCAAGGTCATCAGTCTCGCGGAGATCACCGGCATGGAAGGCGATGTCGTCACCATGCAGGACATCTTTGTTTTCCGAAAGCGCGGCATTCGCGAAAACGGCGAAGTTCTTGGCGATTTTGCTCCCACCGGGGTTCGCCCGAAGTTCGCCGAAAAGCTGCTCGTTTCCGGAATTGCGCTTCCGATCGCGATGTTCGAAGAACCGAAGGTTCGCTAGGGCCTTGCTTATGGCATCGACTTCGGCAGATTTTGAACGCTTGATCGTTTTAGAGGATTTGCTATGGCAATTTTGATTTTCGTCCTCACTTTCGTGGTCGTGACGCTGATAGTCCTCGGTGTCTGGGTCCTCGCCACCGCGGAGCCTGGACAAGAAGTGATCCGCCGTCGCATGGAAGCGGTGCGCAAAGCGGAACGTCGCGGCGACGTTTCCCTCGAGCTCAAACTCGCGCGTGACGAGATGCTCAGCAGCGTTCCGTGGCTTCACCGCCTGATGCTTCACTGGGCTTGGTCCACGCGCCTGCAGGCCTTCATCGCTCAATCCGGGCTCCAGATGAAAGCCGCCAAGCTGGTCCTGATCAGCCTCGTGATCGGCATGGCCTCCTATCTCCTCATCACCCATTCCTATCCGCGGTTTCCGGCTTCTATGCTGGTCGGATTGGCCGCAGCCGGTCTACCCTTCGCCTACGTAGCATGGCGCCGCCAAAAGCGTCTGCGCAAGTTTGAGGAGCATTTTCCCGAGGCTTTGGATCTTCTCGGCCGCGCTGTGCGCGCTGGCCACGCCTTCACCACCGGCCTGGAAATGATTGCCAAAGAATCCGCCGAGCCGATCGCTAGTGAATTTCGCACCACCTTCGAAGAGCAGAACTTCGGCCTTCCGCTCAGGGACGCAGTACTCAACATGACCGAGCGCGTTCCGTTGATCGACGTCCGGTTCTTTGTTACCGCTCTGCTCATCCAGAAAGAGACCGGCGGAAACCTGGCTGAGATCCTGGACGGCCTTGCCCGCGTGATCCGCGATCGCTTCCGCATCTATCGCGAAGTACGAGTCCGCACTGCACAAGGCCGATTGACGGCCGGCATCCTGATTGCCTTGCCCATCTTCATGTCCGTTGCCTTGACGGTGCTGAATCCGAACTACATGAAGATTCTGTTTGAAGATCCCAGTGGCCCGATGATCTTAATCGTCGCGGGGACTATGCAGCTCATTGGATCGATGATGCTCTGGAAGATCATTCACATCGAAGTCTAGCGACGAAAGGAGGCCCATGCTCTGGAGCATTACGGCGATAACGTTTCTGGCCACTTTCGGCATATTGTGGGCTTTGTTCTATGCCTTTGCCCCTGGGGGGTCCGTCATTGCCCGCCGTCTGTCCCAGCTTGTCAATCCTTCGGCTCCCGTCGAGGAAGTAAGCTTCGCGGAAAGGCAAAAAGACCGCGCGAGCGAGGCCCTCGCCCGTCTTGGCAAGCTGGTTCCGGGCAGCGGCGAGCAGACTCCGCGCAATCTGCTGCTGATGGTTCGCGCCGGCTTTCGCAGCTCGCGAGCCATAATGGCCATGCGCGGTTTCAAGGTACTTTTGCCCGTGGGTTTGATCGCCCTGGTTCTGGTGACCGGCGTCTACCGCACCAATCCGTTTCTGTTTTTGCTGGTCGCTGCGATCGTTGGTTATGTTCTGCCGGAACTGTTTCTAGTCTGGAGGGTTAGCCGCCGTCAGCTGCAGCTCCGTCGCGGTCTCCCCGACGGCCTGGATTTGCTGGTCATCTGCGTGGAGTCGGGTCTTGGCCTGGATCAAGCGCTCATGAAGGTCGCCCAGGAATTGCGTATCACTCACCCCGAGCTCAGCGAGGAGCTGCAGCTCGTGAATCTTGAGATGCGCATTGGCAAGACCCGCATCGAGGCACTGCGTGAACTTGCGCGCCGCACCGGACTCGAAGACATTAAGTCTCTCGTCGCCATGCTGGTCCAGACCGACCGTTTTGGCACCAGCGTTGCTCAATCCTTGCGCGTCTTCTCGGACGAGTTGCGCGTCAAGCGGCGTCAACGCGCCGAGGAGATGAGTGCCAAGACCTCGGTGAAGATGGTTCCACCACTGGTATTTTTCATCTTCCCTGCTTTGATGGTGGTGATTTTGGGGCCTGCCGTCCTGAGCTTGCTGCGCCAATTGATGCCGGCGTTGCAGAAGTGAGGTCAGTCTCCAGTTCGCCGAGGAAAGTCGTGCTACCAGTCACTTATAAAACGAGAGGAGGAAGAAATGGATAACGTAACCCTGATTCGCGTCGTCGCAGGTGCTCTTGCTGTCCTGGTTCTGTTTATCATCATCTGGCGGCGCAAGCGCAAGTCTATCGAATAGCAAGCACGGAAGTCGTGGTCGTCCGTTAGACTACTAAACTTCTTGAACTAAAACTGGGGGGAACGGGTTTGGCAGAATCAATGGCCAGTAACGGTCATCATCGTCCGCTGTACGTCTACAACAAAACTCGCGAAACCTTCGTAGCTACCGAGGCCATACTCGCCGACAGTTACCTTCGTCGGTTGGTGGGCCTGCTGGGAAAGACGAAGCGCTGGGCTCAGTTGGGACGTGGTCTATGGATTGTGCCTTCTCGTGGCGTCCATACGATCGGTATGTTGTTCCCGATTGATCTTATTTTTCTAAGCGAGCAAAAAGAGGTCGTCTACGTGGAAGAGCACGTTCGGCCCTTTCGCATCTCCGCGGTGTCTCTGAAAGCGACTAGTGTGCTGGAACTTCCGCCGCACACCATCTATCGTTCTGGCACTCAGGTGGGAGACCGGCTGGAGATCGCACCCGTCCGTTGATGCCCTAGAGCTAACCCCTCGCTCGGGCATCCTCGATTCCCGCTGGAAATCGCAGCGGCAACGGCGTTGCCGCCGCTGCCGCCGTAGTCCATTTTCTCAGTTACGGCCCTGCGGCTTCACAGCCTTCCGGCCGGTCAGTGCGCCCGTGATCGCCGTTCCGTCCGGACTTCCCAACCCGGTGCAGGCATCCCAGCCCGTTCCGGCCATAAACGCTCCGTTATTTCCGCTGGTGATGTCCCGCAATCCTCTGCTTCCCGCAAGCTGGCCGTACAGCAGGGGATTCAGAAATCCCGCCGCCGTGCCCGTCAGTTCATTGATGCAGGCCACCAGCCCCGCCCACAGGGGCGCGACCGCGCTGGTTCCCCCAATTACTCCTGCTTGCCCATCCACATACACATCGTAACCTGTGGCCGGATCGGCGTTGCCAGCCACGTCGGGCAGCCCGCGCCCCACGAAATGCCCGGGATTCAATGAGTTCGGCACTCCCGCGCTCGACTGATAGTCCGGCTTGGCGAAGAACTCGCTGATTCCGCCTCCAGTCGCTCCCTCATCCAGCGCGGTCTCGTTCCAGACCACCTCCGTGGAAATCGTGCCGCCACTGGCGGTCAGCTTGGTTCCTCCGCAGGCCAGAACGTAAGGGCTGGACGACGGGAAATCTGCATGTTGCAGCCCGTCGGTGACTCCGTCAGTGGAGCCATCGTCGCCCGCGGCCGCGCAGACGGTCACGCCTAGTGTTGCCGCGTCTTCAAACAAGCTGTTGTACTCATTCAGTGACTGCTCGCTCCACGTCGATTCCGGTCCTCCCCAACTGATCGAGACCACCGAAGGTTTGTTCTTGGTGTCGTGTACCGCCGTGGAGATGGCATCGTAAAATCCCTGATCCGTGTTCGGCGCAAAGTACACCGCAATTTTCGACTGCGGTGCCACGGCGCCGGCCACCTCGATGTCCAGCATCACTTCTCCGTCCGGCCCATTGCCGTCGCCGGTCGGACTGTTGGTCCCGCCATCTACAGAAATTGCCTTTACTTTGGGCTGCGCAATTCCCAGCACGCTCTTGAAGTAGTGCGACAAATCCCGCGATCGATAGCCGCCGCCGAGTTCAATCAGCGCGATGCACTGCCCTTTCCCGTTCGCTGCTGTTGGAAAATTGTACAGCGCCGCAACTTCCACCGGTGTAAAGGTACCCGCAGGCTGCGCCTTTCGCGCGTGCGAGGTGCTCGCCAGTTTCCTTCCCCGAAAGTGCGGTTTCGCTTGTGGCCGGTTGTCCAGGCCCATCACTGCGGACACGATCCCGCTCAATTCGCTTGGAATCTGGATGGCGCCTGTCCGTCCTCGATACGTTCCGCGGCCGTGCTCGTAGCGATGCAGATTCACTTGAAACGCCTGACTGAAGGCCGCCACCGTTCCTGCCAGCACCACCGCGCGTCTCGCCGCGTCCGCGCTCACTACCGACAGGCCATACTCGTGCGCGAACTCTTCGATCTTCTCAATGTCTGCAGGCTGTGACCCGCGTTCCGCGGCGAATTGCTCGCGCGTCAGATGTTTGCGCTCGGCAAGCGGCTGGCTGGCAAGCGCTCGAATCGCTTTCTGTGTCGCCTCGCGCGATGCCTTAGGTTTCAAAATCACCGTCACTTCCAGTTTCTCTTCCGGATTTACCGCGCCGACCACCTTCGCGCCGGCTACCGGCACTCGTTCGCTTCCGCTCAGAGGTACGTGATCCCGGTACTTTGACATGGAGTTTCCTTTCGGTCTCGGGGCGATCTTCAGCTGGAGAAATCCTGCAGGAAACGGGGGGGAGGCTAGATAGCCTGGCGCCGAACTACACCAGGTGTAGTTGCTTCCGCTGCCCCGCGGGTTGGGCCCCGGACGTTGCGTCTGCGAACCTAGCAAAGCCTAGGAATTATGTCAAAGTGAATTAACGAAAAGCTAACCATTTGCACCGGATTTCCACAGAATTCGCCCCAAATGAACGAAAACTCATCACTTCGCTGCTTCGTTTTCCAACCACTTGCACGAGGGCCGCCAATAGCACAGCCACTCCGGGTTGAGCTGCTAAATGAAGTATCCAGGCGAGCTCACCTTTCCTCGCATGCACCTGCCACGGTTTTTACTGTTTTCGCCAAGTCCTCTCCGCCAGTCCTATTCAAGGCCACATTTCGACCATTTCCCTGCTTCCCGGTGCCCGCCCTCGAAAAATCGCGATCCTTTTCACAAACCGCTTCTTCGAGCTACACTAGCTGGCAGAGTAACCCCGCACGGCAATTCATCTGATACTTCTGGCTCGCGCCGTGCGTACTCTCAGTGAACCCCTCTGTGAAGGAACCAGGTGAATGGCCACACCGCTCAGCTCGCCTAAACACGATCTTGCCTCTCTGCGTATTCATGAAGGCGAGCGCAAAGGCAGTAAACTAGGCAAAGGTCTTGCCATTTTTTTCGGCGTCCTTGTCATTCTCGGTGGCATTTCCGGCGCCGTCTTCGCTCTTTGGAAGCCCAAGCCCGTCGTGGAAGTCACCACCGTGCACAAGCCGGCCGGCGCCGGCGGTCGCGAAGCGCTGCTCAATGCCAGCGGCTACGTCACCCCGCGCCGACGCGCTACCATCGCCGCCAAAATTACCGGCCGCGTAACCGGTGTGCATTTCGACGAAGGTACACGCGTGCAGCAGGGCCAACTCCTCGCCACCCTCGATGATTCGGACGTGAGAAGGGCGCTCGACTCCGCAAAGGCCGATCGCAACTCCGCGCAGGCAGCCATCGCCGATCTGCAGGTGCAGCTACGCAACTCCCAGATCGAATTGCGCCGCGCCGAACAACTGCAAAAAGCCGGCGTGCAGACGCAGGAACAGCTGGACAATGCGCGCACGAATACCGACAGCCTTCAGGCCAAAATCGAGCTGGCCAAAGCTCAGGTCGCCGCCTCCGATGCTCGAATTTCCGAGGCCCAGCAAGCCGTCGACAACTGCACCATTCGGGCACCCTTCGCCGGCATCGTCGTTTCCAAAGACGCGCAGGTCGGAGAAATGGTCTCGCCAATTTCCGCGGGCGGCGGATTCACTCGTACCGGCATCGCCACCATCGTGGACATGAATTCTAATGAGATCGAAGTCGACGTAAACGAGTCCTACATCGCCCGCGTGAAGGACGGCCAGCCCGTCAATGCCATTCTTGACGCCTATCCTGACTGGGAAATTCCCAGCAAGGTTCGGACCATCATTCCGTCCGCCGACCGTCAGAAGGCTACCGTAAAGGTGCGCATCTCATTTCTGAAACTGGATCCGCGCATCCTGCCCGACATGGGCATCAAGGTAACCTTCCTGGGCGCCGAGACGGAGAAAAAGCCTGGCTCCGATAATGCCCCGGCCGCCCCACTGGTTTCCCAGAGCGCCGTCCGCGACGACGGCGGCAAGAAAATCGTCTTTCTCGTAAAGGACGATCATCTAGAGCGTCGGGCCGTGACGATTGGCGGCAATCACGGTTCAGACGCCGAGATCCTCGCCGGTCTCAACGTCGGTGACACCGTCGTCACCAAAGGCCCCCAGGATCTGCACGATGGCCAGGTCGTCGAAGTAAAAAAGTGACCTGACGATCGAAAATTTAGAAATAAAATCTTGGCAGCGAACGTTTAGAAGAATAGTGAATCCGTAGCTCGGCAAACTTGTTCTCTAGGAGCGCTCTTTCATGGTTCGAGTGGATGGCAGCGGCAAAACCAATAGCCTCATCCAGGTCCGCGGCCTGGACAAGTCTTATCGTCGCGGCGGCGAAGAAATTCAGGTACTCCAGCGACTTAATCTCGACGTCGACAAAGGTGATTTCGTGGCTTTCATGGGCCCCAGCGGCTCCGGCAAGACCACGCTGCTGAATCTCCTCGGCGGCCTAGACGTCCCCACGCACGGCAGCATCACCGTCGCCGGTGACGAAATCACCCACATGTCCGCCAACAAGCTCACGCAATGGCGCGCTCGCCACGTCGGCTTCATCTTCCAGATGTACAACCTCATCCCGGTCCTTACCGCCTTTCAAAACGTGGAGCTGCCGTTGCTCCTCACCAAGTTGTCGAAAGCCGATCGCCGCAAGCACGTCGAGACCGCTCTCGGCGTTGTCGGCCTCGGCGAGCGCATGCACCATTATCCCCGCCAGCTTTCCGGCGGGCAGGAGCAACGTGTCGCTATCGCCCGCGCCATCGTCGCCGATCCCACCTTCCTGCTCTGCGATGAGCCTACCGGCGACCTCGACCGCAAGAGTGCCGATGAAATCATGCACCTGATCATTCGCCTGGTCCGCGAATACGGCAAAACGGTACTCATGGTCACTCACGACCCGGTCGTCGCCAAGCTCGCCGACCTCGAACTGCACCTCGAAAAGGGCCTGCTCGTTGAAGGCAGTCAGTTGCGCCAGGGCGCACTGGCCGGAGGTGTCGCATGAAATTCCGCAGCCTGATTTTCGCCAATCTCTTTCGCAAAAAAGTACGGCTCATTCTCACCGTCGGCTCTTTCGCAGTTGCCCTGTTCCTGTTCTCCTTCCTTGCCGTCGTTAAGGGCGCCTTCGGCCGCGGCGCGGACATCGCCGGTGCCGACCGCCTGGTGATCATCAACCGCATTTCCATCATTCAACCGCTGCCGATTTCCTACCAGGACAAGATCCTGCGCATTCCTGGCGTCCAAGCCCTCACCCACAACAACTGGTTCGGCGGCGTCTACCAGGATGAGAAGAATTTCTTCCCGCAATTCGCCATTGACATCGAAAATCAGCGCAAGGTTCTTCCCGAACTCCGCGTTCCCGACGATCAGTGGAACAATTTCGTCAAAGATCGCACCGGAGCCATCGCCGGAGCAAAAACAGCCCAGCGTTTCGGCTGGAAAATCGGTGACCGTATCCCCATCAAGAACTCTCTGTTCGGCGCCGGCAACACCTGGGAATTCACTCTCGACGGCATCTATCACTCCGACAAAGTCGGCGGCGACGAGAGCCAATTCTGGTTTCAGTGGGAATTCTTCAAGGAGCGCATGCCGGAGAGCATGAAGGGCAATGTCGGCTGGTATGTCTTGAAGCTCGATAGCCCGGACGATGCTCCGCGCGTGGCCAAGACCATCGACGATATGTTCGCCAACTCGCCCTTCGAGACCAAGACCGAAACCGAATCCGCCTTCGCCGCGGGCTGGGTCAAACAATTCGGCAACATCGAATTCCTGATCCTGGTGATCGGCTCGGTAGTCTTCTTCACCTTGCTTTTGGTCACCGGCAACACCATGGCCATCTCCGTCCGCGAGCGCATTGGCGAGCTCGCCACTCTCAAAGCCATCGGTTACAGCGATCGCAGGATTCTCTTTTTCGTCCTGGCGGAATCCTTGACCATTTCCCTGGTCGGCGGATTGATTGGCCTGGGCCTCGCCGCTCTTGCCATCCCCGTTCTCGGCGCGGCCCTGAACGGCCTGCTCCCCACGCTCATTCTGTCTCCGGCGATTCTCTCGATCGGTCTGGGCACCGCCTTGCTCGTCGGCGTCGTCAGCGGGCTGCTGCCCGGTATTGGCGCTATGCGCATGCGCGTCGTCAACGCGCTTCGGAGGGTCTGACCGTGGCTATCCCCATCATCTATAACGTTCGCAGCGTCAAAGCTCGTTGGACTTCCGCAATCGTCGCCGTCCTGGGGATCGCCGGCACCGTCGGTGTCTTCGTGGCCATGCTTTCCCTCGCTCGCGGCTTCAAGGCCACCCTAGTCGCCTCCGGCTCCGCCGACAACGCCATCATCATGCGCGCCGGCGCCACCTCCGAAATGATGAGCGGCATCGCTCTCGAACAAGTCAAGATCATGCAGGACGCCCCGGGCGTCGCCCGTGGCGAAAATGGCCCGCTCATAACCTCCGAAGTCGTGGTCGTAGCTCCCTTCCCGCTCAAGTCCACGGGCACGGACGCCAACGTTCAGGTCCGTGGCGTTTCCGCCAACGTCCTCAACATCCGCAAAAACATAAAAATGCAGGAAGGTCGTATGTTCCAGCCCGGCATCGCCGAACTGGTCGTTGGGAAAAATGCCAACTCTACCTATGGCGGGCTCACTGTCGGAAATACCGTCGACTTCGGCGGCGGCCATTGGAAAGTGGTCGGCGTTTTTGACGCCGGCGGCAGCGCCTTTGACTCCGAAGTCTGGTGCGACGCTCGCGTGCTCGATGACGTCTACAAACGCCCCAGCAATGTCTTTCAATCCGTGACCGTGCACCTCACGTCGCCCGACGCCTTGCAGCAATTCAAAGACTCGGTCACCGCCGATCCCCGCCTCACCGTCGACGTCAGCCGCGAAATCGACTACTACGCCAAGCAGTCCACCCGCATGACCCAGCTGATCACCATCCTCGGCGGCCTCGTTGCCGGCGTCATGGCCATCGGCGCGATCTTCGGCGCACTCAACACCATGTACTCCGCCATCGCCGAACGCGGCCGGGAAATCGCCACCATGCGTGCCCTCGGCTTTGGCGCGACGGCGGTAGTCTTTTCCTTTATGATCGAAGCCCTGCTGATCTCCTTCATCGGCGGCGCCATCGGCTGCATTGCGGTTCTTCCGCTGAATGGCCTGACCACCGCCACCATGAACTGGCAGACCTTTTCCAACATGGCCTTCGCCTTCAAGATCACCTATGAACTCCTGATCGGGGGAATCATCTTCGCCCTGGTGATGGGCGTATTAGGCGGCCTACCGCCAGCCCTCCGCGCCGCTGCGCGGCCGGTAGCTGTAGCCCTTCGCGAACTGTAATCAGCAACTCGCGAGCGAGCAACTGTAGCTCCGGCCTTCAGGCCTGAGGCTTTTCCGCAGCGTCTTTGGCAAAATGTCTGCGTGGTACCAAGCCAAGACGCTAACCCGCGCAGAATGAACACTTGCAAAGCTCTATCAAAACAAACAACTTAAAACCCTATGTAATCAACACTTACGCAAAAAACAGGCCGAGTCCCATGCGACTTCGGCAACCTAACCCTTGATCTTCCCGTCGGCCTTCAGGCGCTCCAGCCACTTCTTGGCCTTCGCCACATCCGGCCGATTACCATGATTCTTCACGTACTGTCTCAAGACTTGGCCGGCATCTTCGTAACGGCTGACTGCCACTAGCGACTCTGCCACGAGTAACTCGATTTCCGGAGCCTTTCCGTTTGATTTGACCAGCGCTTCCTGCGCATTCTTCAATGCCTCGTTGTACTGCTCGTGCCGATAATACGCCTCCGCCAGCGTCCACTGGTTCTCCCAATTGGCGGGTTCTAGACGCGCGGCCGTTTCCAGCATAGGAACCGCGGCATCGTATTTGCCCTGGTTTACATACGTCATGCCCAGCGCGGAAAATGCCTGCGAGTGACTGGGATCCACCTGCGTGGCCTTTTCCAGAACTTCTTGTGCCTCAGGCCACTTCCGTTGCCGTAAGTACAGGACGCCTTGCGCATACAACACGTCGGGATGCCCGGGGGCCAGCCTGGCCGCCTCGCCGATCTGCTTCTCGGCCTCTTTCATGTTGTTCTGGCCCAGCGCCTCGAGACCCTTGTTGAGTGCTTCTTGCGCTTTCGGCGCCAGCACCGGACGCGCGGCGACCGGTGCCCCTTCCGGGACCGTCGAATCCCGCACCATGTGGATGTCGATCTCGGACTCCATCTCGACTTGCACCGACACATCGCGCTGCTCGGGCTTGAATCCGGCGGCGCTTGCCGCCACCGTGTAGTCGCCCAACATCGGCAAAATGAACGAGGCATGCCCGTTGTTGGTGATCTGCTGGTTCGCCAGTGCGCCCAGGCGATAAAGTTTTACCGTCGCGGACACCGCGATGACTTGTCCGTGTGCGTCTCGCAAGGTCACCCGCAACTCCGCGCGATTGCCGCGAAATAAGATCTGATTATTGACGTCACGTTCGTTCTGGCCTCGCGCCGGCACAAAAGGCAAGAACATGCCTAGCAGGAACAGGAAGGATCGCGGGCAAACCACGCGAAGAGATCGGTCAGAGCGATGCATGGGCCACCACCGCAAGCTGCGCAAAAGCGTAGTCCCGCGTAGGAATCGCGTCAAGAAGAACGTTTCTCTACGACAGTTTGTTGACTTGCGTCGGCGTTGGCCGGCGTCAAGCGACGCGGGCTCACAGAATCCGCCATCGACCCATCGGCCACATCTTGTGGCGCGTGCGATACTGGAGAGCTTCCTGAAGGCCGAAATGCCCGGTCGAGGAAGATTGCTCAAGACTCATGCTCCCAGCCGGCACGCACGCTCGAAGCTCGCACGGACTCTGGCCCTATCTGGCCTTGACTGCCGGCATCCTATGTATTTCCTGGTCGGCGATCTTTGTCCGCTGGACCGACATCCCCGGCGTGGCCTCAGCGTTCTATCGCGTGCTCATTCCCGCACTGATATTGCTCCCGACCGCGCTCTTCGATCGGCGTAGCCCGCGCGTCAATTTGCGCACCCTGGGCATCATTGCCGTCGGAGGACTTTTCTTCGCGGCCGACCTGGCCCTTTACAACACCGCGATCCTGCGCACTTCGGCGGCAAACGCTACGCTGCTCGGAAACAACACGCCGATCGTCGTGGGCCTTCTCACCTGGCTGGTGTTTGGCCGGCGGCCGAAGCCGGCTTTCTGGATTGGCCTGATCCTGGCGCTTGCTGGAGCATTGGTCATCGTGTGGGCTGACCTCGCACGTCATGTGCAGTTGGGATCGGGAGATCTGATGTCCCTTGGCGCCGCCGCTTGCTTTGCCGTTTATCTGATGGCTACCGAGCGCGTGCGCGGCACCACGGGCACCCTGGCCTTTCTGCGGCTGGCGATGTTCTCCAGCGTGCTGTTTCTGCTGGCCATGAATCTGATCATGGGCGTTTCGCTGTCGATTCCACCGGGACGCACGATCGGCGGGCTGCTGGGACTCGGACTGATTTCGCAGCTGGGTGGCTATCTCGCGCTGACCTACGCTCTGGGCCATCTGCCGGCGACGGTGACCTCGGTTTCGCTGCTGGTGCAGGGACCGCTGACCGCCGTCCTCGCGGCGTGGCTGCTCGGCGAGCCGCTCACCGACGCGCTGATTCTGGGCGGCGCGTTGGTGCTGCTCGGAGTAGGCCTTGCTAATCGTGACCGGCCGCCCGCCGAGGAGGTCAACGCCACTCTTTGCGAAGCGGCTGAGCCAGAAGAAGTGGAAACAGTCTGAGACCCTAGTCGTCTACAACTATAGCGTCTAGCGCCACAATCGGCAGGCAATCGCCGGACACCTTAGTAGGCTGGCACCGCTGCCGCCAAGGACCTTACAATGAAGAAACTACTCGCGCTCGTCCCGCTTGCCCTGCTGACTGCCGCTGCCGCGTTCGTACCCAAGCACGATATTGTGCGCGCCGCCGCGACCAGTATTCCGCAGTTCGATTCGAGCGGCAAGCTCGTGCGTCCGGTGGACTTCCGTCGCTGGGTCTACCTGTCGTCCGGCTTCGGCATGAGCTATTCGCAGAAGCCCAACGGCATGCAAGCGTTCACCAATGTCTTCGTGAACCCGACGTCGTACGACTACTACGTGGCGAACGGCAAATGGCCGGACAAAACGATCTTCGTCCTTGAAGAATATGGTTCCACCTCGCAGGGCTCGATCAACAAACACGGCAGCTATCAGACCGAGTTCATGGGACTGGACGTGGAGGTTAAAGACGAGGCGCGCTTTCCCGATAAGTGGGCGTACTTCAATTTTCAGGGCGAAGCGAAGACTGCCGCTGCAATTTCTCCAGCCAAGAACGATTGCTGGAAATGTCACGACCGGAGCGCCGCGGTCGAGCACTCATTCGTGCAGTTTTATCCCGAACTGCTGAAGATCGCGCGCGCGAAAAACACAATTAAGCCGACGGTGAAGTTGGAGTAGCACAGGCGCTCTTCCGTGTGCCAAGTGAGCTTCAGCACCGAATCCAGCTCGCGAACAATTTGCGATTATGCCGTGCTACAAAAGCAGGACTTCCTGCCGGCAGCCTCACCGCACGTGCAAGAGTGCCTGTGCTACTGAAAGTGCTGGAACAGGTTGTTGAGGGATTCCGCCAGGGTGGGATGTGCAAAGACCGCGTCACGCAGCGTCGTGTAAGGCAGCTTCCCCATCATCGCCAGCTGCAGTTGCGACATGATTTCGCCGCCTTCGACTCCCAGGACTGCGGCGCCCAGGATCTGGTTGCTGCCGGTATCAACCACCGCCTTCATGAAGCCGCGGGTTTCATCCACTTCCAGTGCGCGAGCGACATAGTTCATGGGCATCTTGGCGACGCGGATTTCGTGCTTTTTCTCACGCGCTTCCGATTCAGTCATTCCGATGCGCCCTAGTTGTGGATCGATGAACACCGTGTATGGCACCAGGCGCCCATCGATGGATGCATTTCCCTTCTCCAGCAAATTTGTCCGCAAAATCCGAAAATCATCATAAGAGATATGTGTGAACGCGGGGCCGCCTTTGATGTCGCCTAGCGCGAAAACGCCTGGCACATTCGTTTCCAGGCTGCTGTTCACCTGGATGTAGCCCTGTTTATCGGCGGCGATTCCTGCGGCGCCGAGATTCAAGCGATCTGAATTTGGACTGCGCCCAATGGCGACCAGCAGATGCGTTCCTTCGATGTTGCGCGTGTCGGCCGCGCCGCGAACACTCACAGCGATGGTTCCGCCGGTCTTGCCGACCTTCTCCGCGCGAGTGTTCAGGATTACCTCAACGCCGTCCTCGCGGAGAATCTTGGCCACTTCTTCCGCCACATCGGAATCTTCGCGAGCCAGCAACTGTGCTCCGGACTGCACAATAGTCACCCGCGCGCCCAGCCGCCGGAATAATTGCCCAAACTCCAGGCCGATATAGCCACCACCCAGCACAACCAAGTGCTGCGGCACGCGATCCAATTCCATGATCGAGGTACTATCCAGAAACGGCACATCATTCAATCCGTCAATCGAAGGCCGGGAAGGCCGGCATCCCGCGTTCACAAAAATCTGGTCGGCGGTCAGCGTTCTCTCTCCTCCGCCTTTCAGCTTTACCAATACTGTTTTCGGTGCGATAAAGCTTCCCTCTCCAAAAATCAGATCGAGGTTTTCCGTCTTCTCCAGCCGGCTCTGGCTGCCTCCGCGAAAACTTTCGACGATCTTGCGCTTGCGCTCGCGGACGCGCGCCATATCGACTGAAATCTCGCCGGTGCGCACGCCGTAGTCCGCGCCACGCTTAGCCAGATAGGCCACCCGGCCGCTCGCGACCATCGTCTTGGTCGGCGTGCAGCCTTCATTGATGCACGTGCCGCCCACATGCTCGCGCTCGATCAACGCCGTGCGCCAACCAGCCGCCGCCAGCGCCGCTACCAGCGGATTCGCGCCCTGGCCCGAGCCGATAACGATCGCGCGATAGTGGTCCGAAGCATTCATCGCAAGACTCCTGAACGGAAAGGTACATTCGCTCTGGAAAAGAGGATTGGATGCGCGAGTTGCCCGTCAGGCATCAGAAACTCGCAGCGAGAACTAGAATCGAGAAACGAGGAACAGGCCCCCGCCGATGGCCACGACATCTTCCAGCGTGGCGATGACGAAGTCTGGAACCCGGAGGGCACGCACCAGCCGCGTGCGTACCTGATATCCGCCGAACGCGCCGATCACGCTGCCGACGCCGCCCAAAGCCGCCCCGATCCACCAGTTTTGTCCGCCCGCAGCAGCAATCGCGGCAGCTGAAAGACCACCGGTCAGAATGCGCGCGATGAGCCCCGGCGGCGCGGTGCGGCTGGGCGTGGATGGCAATTGATCGGCTACCAGTTCAGCCAGGGCGAGCAGCGAGAAGATGGCGACCGCCACGGTGGAGCCCATGAACTGGAACGGAGTGTGGTGCAATGGCAGCCAGCCCAACTTCGCGGCCCAAGACGTCACCGCCGGCGCGGTCAGAGAGCGCAGTCCGGCAACCACCCCGATCGCAAAGGCTAACAAGAGGACAGTGTGGGAGTTCATGTGCCAAAGAGATACAGCGCCTGCGAGGGACTTGTCAATCGATTCGCATAGCGCGGTACCGGAACCTGTTCCATACGTGATGCTACATCCTTGCGATATTCATTCGCACGTAACAATTGCCCCATATAACGCAGGCATCCCTGCTGGCCTTTCCTAGCTGGCCGACGAATTCAGGTCGACGAATTTCATGCGACAGGAGCGTTATGGCAACAGTTTCATCAGCAGCTTCAGCGTCTGCCGCAACCACGGCCCCGCCGGTTGCGGTCCAACCGCGCCATTCCGTACACGAAAAAATGTCCAAGGGGCCGAGCAAGATCGGCATGCTGATTTTCGCCGGCGTCCTGATCGGAGGCTTGATCTTCATTGGCAGCAGCATCGCCAGGGATCTGAGCGGCCTCCGTATCCTTTCTGCCTGGCCCTACATCCTGCTGGGCATCGCGCTTCTCGTGGCCCTAGGATTTGAGTTCGTCAACGGCTTCCACGACACCGCGAATGCAGTGGCTACGGTGATTTACACGCACTCTCTGGATCCGCAGATCGCCGTGGTGTGGTCCGGATTCTGGAATTTCGCAGGTGTGGTCACCTCCACCGGAGCGGTCGCGTTCGGCATCGTTTCGCTCCTTCCGGTCGAACTGATCTTGCAAGTGGGGTCCAGCGCGGGATTCGCCATGGTTTTCGCGCTGTTAGTGGCGGCAATCCTGTGGAACCTCGGCACCTGGTGGTTCGGCTTGCCGGCCTCCAGTTCGCATACCTTGATCGGATCCATCATCGGCGTGGGCATCGCCAATCAGCTGATGAACGCGCGCACGGGCACCAGTGGCGTAGACTGGGCGCAAGCCGGGAATATCGGCCGTTCGCTGCTGCTTTCTCCCGTGTTCGGCTTCGCTCTCGCGGCCACGCTTTTCCTCACGCTCAAAGCCATCGTGAAAGACAAGCGCCTTTACGAAGCTCCCGAAGGCACCGAGCCTCCACCATGGTGGATTCGCGGGATGCTGATCCTCACTTGCACTGGCGTCAGCTTCTTCCACGGCTCGAACGATGGGCAAAAAGGCATGGGCTTGATCATGCTCATCCTGATCGGCACCGTCCCGACCACCTACGCGTTGAACCATGCGGTGACCGCTCGCCAGACCCAGGACTTCGTGGCCGTATCGCAACAAACCGCCGCCACGCTCGACAAATACGTCGTACAGAGCGCAGCCATTGGTGATCCCCGCGAAGACGTCACCGAATTCATCCGCACCAAGGAATTCAAGCCCAACACCATGCTCGCGATGCGCGAACTGGTGAATGGAATCGGCACCGAAATGGCCATCTTCAAGGAGTTGAAGGCCGTTCCGCAGGAGCGGGTCCGCAACTTCCGTAACGATATGTATCTGGCCAGTGAAGCGTTGCGCATCATGCAGAAATCCGGGAAGCCGGCCATCGGCACGGCGGATGCGGCGGTGTTGAAGAATTACAAATCCCACGTCGACAAGGCCACGCGGTTCATTCCCCTGTGGGTGAAGGTCGCGGTGGCCTTGGCGCTCGGTCTCGGCACGATGGTTGGATGGAAGCGCATCGTCGTTACCGTCGGCGAGAAAATCGGCAAAAACCACCTGACCTACGGTCAGGGTGCCGCCGCGGAAATTACCGCGATGGCTACGATCGGTGCGGCGGACTGGTTTGGCCTACCCGTCAGCACCACCCACGTGTTGTCGTCCGGTATCGCGGGAACCATGGCGGCGAATCACACTGGCCTACAGTGGGCCACCGTTCGCAACCTGCTGATGGCCTGGGTGCTAACCTTGCCGGTCGCGATGATGCTTTCCGGCTTTCTGTTCTACGTGTTCCGTCAAGTTTTCTAGCCGTCCGTCCCAGCTCGGGATTGCTAGAATAGGCCCCGCCTTACGACTAAGGCGGGGCTTTTTCCTTTGAAATCAATCTCGCTGGATCGGTTCTAAGGAGTTCGAACAATGGGTGCCATTCGGGTTTACTGGCTCGCGATTCTTGCGACGATTTTGACGATATCTACGACCGCCGTGACGTTGCCTGCAAAACCACAGGCCACCGCAACGGCAGCCGACCCCGCGCTGGTCGTTAAAGGGCTAGTGAAGCAGGAAGTCCGCCTTACCCTCGCGGAACTCAAGGTCATGCCTCACACCAAACTCAGCGTGAAAGGCCATGATGCCGTCATGCATGAATATGAGGGAGTGCCGCTCAAGAACCTGCTCGCCAAGGCAGGCGTTCCTCTTGCCGCAGACCTTCGCGGGCAGAGTATGGCGCTGTATATCATTGCGGATGCCGCTGATAACTATCGCGCGGTGTTTTCCCTGGCCGAACTGGATGATGATTTTGCCGCCGAAGTGGTGATCGTTGCCGACACCGCCGACTGCAAGGAGTTGGGGGCGGACCAGGGTCCACTGCGATTGGTTGTGCCCGGCGACAAACGCCAAGGCCGATGGGTGCGCATGCTCCGGTCGATCGTGGTGGCCAGAGCGGGATCCTGAGTTGCCATTTGCCGTTTAGATCCGGCGATTGAAGCGCTATTTTTCTCCATCAGATTCTTTGTACTTACCGTTCGACCATCTCCGTGCTATCTTGCTTATGGAAAGGATTGCGTCCCATGCAACGGTCCGATCATAACAACCGTTTTGCAGCATCGCCGGCGGAGAGACATCGCCGTGGCGACCGGACGTGGTCCGCTCACTCGCGGTAATTCTCTCCTCCGGCAATTTCCCTGCAACCTGAATTCATTTAGCGGCCAGTTTTGCCGCGTAACGGCACGATTTCACAGAGCTAACTGACTTCATGCAACCACGCCGGAGTGTGCTTTCACACCTCGGCATAGCCGAAGTGCGCTGCATTCTTAGAAAAAGAGAAAATCATGGTTACCATTCGAGTCTTGGGCGGCACTCCGCAGGGAACTGAGTCTTTGTGCCGGACTTGCACTCGCGGCCACATCATCCGCGGATTCAGTGCCTCAGAGGAAGAGGTCTTTTGCAGGACCTTTTACATTGAGCGCGAGATCCGCTTCGCGGTCCGCGAATGTACGTTCTACGAGGACAAGCGATTGGCCTCGAAATCCGAAATGGAGGACATCGCTTGGTCCCTCACCACAAGGGTTGCCAAACGGAATGTCGGCTTTATGAGCTCTGCGCAGGTTCGGGAGCTCAAAGAAAACGGCGCTCCGACTACCACGACGGAACCCGATGAAACGCAGTTGGAGGAGTAATGGCGAAAGCGCCGGAGCAATCCGGCGCTTTATGCTTTCTGGCGTCGCAGCAACGCTTGGCCGAGCACTGCTCGCATTGCGTCCCGGGTAAACCATTTGGATCGAACCCATTGCTTCGCACTCAACTGCACCAGGGCCGGTGACCTCTGGGAGCCGAACCCATGGCGAAAGTAAGGCGAAAATAATTACTTGACTTTCGCTTTTCATTCGCTATCCTGTCGCCTGGTAGAGGAAACCATGACGGTCGGCGGCTCCATTGCCTCCCTAGGCTCTCCCGAGCCGCCGGCCGTTGTTTTCCAAGCCAGCCACTGCTCCGGTTGTGGCTCAAGCCATCGGGAGGCACCATGCAGCCCCAAACGGAAACCGTTTCATCGTCAATCGGAGCGGCGTCGCCATTAGTCGGCTGGCACGTCGCACCCAAGAGCGGCATAGCGCGAGATCGGCTGCTGAACGACCTCGCTGGCGTTCCCAAAGCCACCCTGCGTACGGTCTTCGGGAAGGCAATGGGCCGCAGAATCTGGGAACGGGTGCGGCGATCGAATGAGTCTGCGCGCCAACCGGGCGCAGGCAGCTCGCGGGAAGCAACGTCGGACCCGTTGGCAGCAGAGCTCACCAACACCGACGTGATTCTGGCCATGATTGAATCGGTCGGTCGGCGCGCTGCGGAAACTCTGAGC
>Ga0134124_10000333_pt1 | contig 40969 bp, 41 predicted proteins | sample KB304_FD_96880 | JGI IMG/M metagenome (GOLD analysis project Ga0134124, IMG submission 96880) | Terrestrial soil microbial communities without Nitrogen fertilizer from Kellogg Biological Station, Michigan, USA - KB3-0-4 | ecosystem: Environmental > Terrestrial > Soil > Unclassified ...
CGAGCTGGCGCTTCGCCAGGTCGCCGAGGACCAGGCGGCAAAGGCTCACGATTATCGCGAACGCGAGGGACTCGAGCAGGCGGTGATTCCCGAGAAGGTGATGGTATGCATTGCGTCCCGCGGCAGCGCAAAGAAGCTGCTGCGAACAGGTTCCCGCATCGCCGGACGGCTTGCTTCCGACTGGTACGCGGTCTATGTGGAAACTCCGCAAGAGGAACTCGGGCGAATCAAACCCGAGGATCACGCGAGGCTGACGGAGAACATTCAATTTGCCGAGGCGCTGGGCGCGAAAGTTATCAAGCTCAAGGGACGCCACGTTGCCGATACGTTGATCGACTTCGCGCGCCGGGAAGGGATCACACACGTGGTGTTCGGTCAGTCGGCTCGCTCGCGATGGGATATCCTGCTGCGAGGGTCGGTGATAAATCGCTTTCTAGCTGAGGTGCGGGGCGCCACCGTGCAAGTGGTGCCGACCGGCGACGGCAAGCCTGACTAACCGTCGCTGGTTTCCCAAAACGACGGATATCAAAGAGGGGCGGCCACGGAGTAAGTCACGCTCGTAATAACGAGCCGATACGGTGAAGAAACCGCTTTGCGAGCTTTGCGGTACTTTGCGAGCTTTGCGTTCAACGTATTCTCGAGCGGATTCCTTGCGCAAAGCTCGCAAAGTACCGCAAAGCTCGCGGCGTCGGGCGGTTTCTACGGAGGACTGCCCATACGGGGCCACTGATTTCTCTGATACACCCACTAGCTCTTTCCGTTTTCGAAGTTCCCCATCGCGCGGAACTTCTCGTAGCGTCGCGCGATTCGGTCCTCATAACTCAGATCGCGAACCGAACTCAACGCTTCCGACAGGCAAGCATCGAGCAAATTGCCGGCTTGCTCGTGATTCATGTGCGCGCCGCCCGGCGGCTCCGGCACTATCTGATCGATCAGTCCAAACTCGAGCAAGTCAGGCGCAGTCAATCGCAACGCGCGAGCGGCCTCCTCCGCGAAGCTCTTGTCGCGCCACAAAATCGCCGCGCAGCCTTCCGGAGAAATAACTGAGTAGATCGAGTTTTCGAGCATCATCACTCGATCGCCCAGACCGATGGCAAGCGCGCCACCCGAACCGCCTTCGCCGGTTACGGTCACGATAACCGGAACGCGAAGCTTGGCCATTTCGCGCAAGTTGTAGGCAATTGCTTCGGCCTGACCGCGCTCCTCGGCGTCGATACCAGGATAAGCGCCCGGTGTATCGATCATGGCAAAGATCGGCCGGTTGAACTTTTCTGCAAGCTTCATTACTCGAAGGGCCTTGCGATAGCCTTCGGGTTTGGGCATCCCGAAATTACGTTCCTGCCGCTGTTTGGTTGTGCGGCCCTTCTGATGACCGAGCACGACGCAAGGCTCATCGTGGAAGCGCGCGAAGCCGGTGACCATGGCCGGATCGTCGCCGAAACGCCGATCGCCGTGAATCTCTTCAAAGTCCGCGAACAACAGCTCAATGTAGTCCAGCGTATAGGGACGGCCCGGATGCCGAGCGAGCTTCACGCGGTCCCATGCATTGGGTGTATCGGGTTCCGCGGTGAGATTGGCCGCTTCCGACTGCTGCAATCGACGACGAATCTCCTCGATCGATTCTGCGCCGGTCGGGTCCGTGTCCTTCTTTCTCTCTACCATTTTGGGTTTGGTTCCGGGTTCAGAGTTCCGGGTTCAGAGTTCAAGGTTCAGCGTTCAAAGTTCAGAGTTCAAGGTTCAGAGTTCAAAGTTCAAAGTTCAAAGTTCAGAGTTCAACCTTTAGGTTGCCCGTGCGACGGCAAGCTAAAGCTTGAACTCTGAACCCGGAACCCTGAACTCTGAACCCGGAACTCTTAACTTGCGATCTAACCCTCATCGCTTAGCGCCTAATCTTGACACTATTCTTCAGCGGTTGCTACATTGCGACCGCGCGTCCGCTCCGCCGTTTTCCCGCGATAGCGCGGTATTCCAAGGAGGTTTCAGCTAATGGCGAGGTTCAATGGTATAGAAGTTCCCGCCGATGGTCAAAAGATTACCGTGGAGGGAATCAAGCTCAATGTTCCCGAGCGACCGATCATTCCCTTCATCGAAGGAGACGGGACCGGGCGGGATATTTGGCAGGCTTCCCGGCGCGTTTTTGACGCCGCGGTCGAGAAGGCTTACGGCGGCGCGCGCAAGGTGGTCTGGTACGAGATATTCGCCGGTGAAAAAGCGTTCGAGAAGTTTGGCGAGTGGCTGACGGACGACTCAGTCAAGGCCATAGCCGAGTTCGTGGTCGCAATCAAAGGCCCTCTGACAACCCCCGTCGGCGGCGGAATTCGCAGCCTGAATGTCACCCTGCGCCAGGTGCTGGACCTGTACGCGTGCGTTCGGCCGGTCCGCTACTTTGACGGAGTGCCTTCGCCGGTGCTCCATCCCGAACGTGTCGACGTGGTGCTCTTTCGTGAGAACACCGAAGACGTCTACGCCGGCGTGGAATTCAAGTCGGAAAGCGAGCGCGCTCGAGAGATTATTTCGCTGCTCAACGACAAGTACGGTTACAAAGTTCGTACCGACAGCGGCATCGGGATCAAGCCGATGTCTCCGGCGGGAACCAAACGCCTTGTTCGCCGCGCGATTGCTTATGCGCTCGAGTTCAACAAGCCCTCGGTCACGCTGGTGCACAAGGGCAACATCATGAAATTCACCGAAGGCGCGTTTCGCGATTGGGGTTACGAACTTGCGAAAGATGAATTCAGAAATCAAATAGTCACCGAGCGAGAGACGTGGATATTGGATAACCGCGAGAAGAACCCTTCGATCGGCGAAGAAGAGAACGCGCGAATGATCGAACCGGGGTTCGAGCAGATGTCCGAGACACAGCGCGCCGGGATCGTCGGCGAGGTCACGCAGGCGATGGCTTCCATCTGGGCAACGCATGGCAACGGCGAGTGGAAGAAGAAGCTGCTAATAAAGGACCGCATCGCCGATTCGATCTTCCAGCAGATCCTGATTCGCCCGGACGAGTACTCGATTCTCGCGACTCCGAACTTGAACGGCGACTATCTTTCCGACGCGGCCGCGGCGCAGGTCGGAGGCTTGGGAATGGCTCCTGGAGCCAATATCGGGGATCGAGCCGCCGTGTTTGAAGCTACGCACGGCACCGCTCCAAAGTACGCCGACAAGGATATGATCAACCCTTCCTCCGTGATTTTGTCCGGGGTGATGATGTTCGAACATCTTGGTTGGCGCGACGTGAGCGAGAAGATTGTCGACGCATTGACCAAAACGATTCGGCAGAAGCGAGTGACCTACGACCTTCATCGGCAGATGGAAGGCGCAACCAGGCTCAAGACCAGCGAGTTCGCTTCGGCGATCATCGAGAATATGTAGAAGCGAGCACGGACATGTAAGGGCGGTCCTCCGTGGCCGCCCCTCCTTCGAAGACTGGTGATCCGGCTAAGGGGCGGCCACCGAGGGCCGCCCTTACAGGTCATTACTACTCATGCTGGTGAGAGGCGGACCAGCGAATCTTTCCAATACTGGTTCGCGATCATGGAAAACGCTGCCAAGCAGTCCATCGTCCCCGAGGATTGGGACGACTTCGTTAAGTTCATCGCTCAGCACCGAAGCGACATCGCCGAAGGCCGCTACGATCTCCGGATCGAAAAGGACTGGGCGCGCGAACTCACCGACGATGATCTCCTCCTGCTCATCCAACACTGCCCAAGCTCTCGACTGACGATCGCGTCCGCGACGAAATCGGCCGAAGTTCTGGACGCGCTGTCGCACGACCCAAAGAGCGACGTCAGAGAAGAAGTCGCCGACAATCCGCGTACGCCTGCGGCCACCCTCAAGACCTTGTCAAAGGACCCTGCCGCTGCCGTTCGAATGGCAGTCGCCGAAAATGCAGCTACGTCCCAGGCCAATCTCGAAATGCTTTCAACGGATGAAGTGAATTACGTCCGGTGGGGTGTCGCTCACAACGAGAAGACGCTATCGAGCATATTGGAGGTTCTTGTTAAGGACCCTGACTCTTACGTGCGAGATGAAGCGAAGAAGAACCCTCGCGCGCCTAAGCAGACTCTTTGGTCACGTCTGTTCGCTAAACGATCTTAGGATCAAGTCCAGGACTTATTTGGTGCTCGCCGTTTCCGGCCTGACGGTGACTTTCACCTGAGCATTCGACCAGCAACACTGGAACCCGCGGCCTCCGTCTCCCGATGCATCATTGGCTACGAGGCGCAACACGTATTCACCCGGCTCACCGAAGGTCGCGGTTGTCGTGGCCTTGCCGGTGAACACCGGGGCGGGCGTCAACTTACTCTCTATTTTTTCAACCGTTGGCTTATTGTTCGCGAACGTGACGCTACCTGGTCCGCGGAACTTGCTCCACGACACGGTCACTGGAGCAACCCTCAACCCCTGAGTCGCCGATCGGGGCGCCTTCGCGTCATCGGAAACCCAGGCGGTGAGCGTGAGCGGGCCGCTGACTGAGGTTGATCTCATAGCGCTGCTGCCGCGCGGGCCCTGTATACCGAGCTTTCCTTCTTCGAAGCTGATGAAAGGCGGAGTGTTTCCGCTCCCCTCGATGAAAGGCGAAACCTCATAAAGAGGATTCAAGCTCATGGGAATCACGGTAGTCTGGCCGTTTACGATAAGCGTCCAGGTGAGTTTTCGGGTCCCGAAGTCTTTTGGCACTGTGACGGTAAACACGCCCCACTGCCGGCCCGTCATGAAATGTGTCGGTTGTCCCTGGTCAGGCCCGCCCGGCTCAATCCGGTTGTTTGGCCCGATCGGAATGTCCAGCTCTCGCTTGGTATTTCGGTTGTAGTAGCCCAGCAGCAGACTGAAGCTGCCGTCGGGATTAGCAAACCATCCTTCAAAAGCGCCGGTGATGCTCTGGCCCGATTCGTGCGAAGGCTCGGTGGGCAACTGTCCGCCGGAGACTAACGAACAGACTAACGCACAGCCTAACGCGCAGCCTGCAAGCAGTATCACAACACGCAGGCATGAAACTGCTGAGCGGCGCGGATGCATCCTCAGAAAGTCTCCTTTTGAACCCGGAGCTAGCGTAGACTGGCCAGTCTGCGCATGACTGCGAATGTAACAACGTTTGAAAACACCGCGGAGCGGACAGTCCGCGGTACACGATCTACTGCGATTCTCGAGAGGCGGTGGGCTTGAGCGACTTTGCGTTATTCTTTGCAACCCATGCCTGATAATCTTCTTCGGAAATATAAGTCACATTCACCCACGCGTGCGCCATTTCATCAACCGTGCGATCACCCCAACCGACCCACTGATCCGGATCAGGGTTGTTCTTGTTAGTGGTCGTATTGTCATGCCACGCGGTAACGTGAAGGATCGTTCCCTTTGGCAGCACCGGTGCCGCATCTTCATTGTAGATGTAGTTGTTCATCCAGTTGAAATTGAAATGATCGACGTAGCTCAACACTTGAGTCGTGCCGTTTGGCAGAATTGCTTCAATCGCCATCGCCTTGCCGCGCAGATGCATGTGCGGCTGGAAGTTCTCGAGCCGCGCCGGCTGTGCGAGCACGTGAAATGCCTGAGTCACCGCGACTGTGTTTGGCGGAATATCAAGCCGGCTTCCGGTATTCGCCGTCGCGCCGAAGAGCGTCAAACGCGTTCGATACTTTGGAGTCTCGCCCTTGGGATAGAAGTACACCGCCAGTTCAGCGTGATCTCGAATCTGCTCGCCGACCGCGTGCAGGTGGAGTTCCCACGAAATGCGGGAGCCCGGAAGCAACAGCTTTCCGCAGTTCGGCCGATAGACGTCGTAGCTCTTGCCGATCGCCCATTCCATCAGGAGTCCCGGTCCAGCGGAACCCGAGTTAGCGGTGTCGGAGGCATCGGCAGCGTTCGGGCGAGTGGGACGCGCGGGTTCCTCCTGGATGAGGCCGGCAAGAACGTGATGCATGATCTTGCGACCTGCGAGTGTGCCGGGGCGCATCTCAACTGCCCGCACCCAGCGCGCTTCGGTTAGCGGCACATCGGTGACCGGTCTCCACCACACGTCCTGCGCCTGGGCGGGCATCGTGTAGTCCTCGGACTTGAGGACCAGGTCCGGCGGCCCATACTGCTTAGCCAGAACCCAACCGTCGTCTTCAGGCCAACGTCTGGGTGCCGGCAGGTCCTTGGCGTCTCCCATCGGAGCGCCGGAATCAACCCATCGCACAATGGTGTTTATCTGATCGTCGTTTAACGAGCGGTCGTTTTGGAAGCTCTGAATCCCGACGGTCTTGTCGATGTGCCACGGAGGCATGTTCCGGGTGATGACCCGCTCCCTGATGGCCTTCGCCCAGGGGCGCACCTCCTGGTAGGTTGCCAGCGACATCGGAGCCGCGGTCCCTTTTCGGTGACATTCCTCGCACTTCTCCTGAAAGATTCGGGAGATGTCTTTGGCGAACGTCGGCTTAGCCGGAACGGCGCTCTCGTTTGAATCAGCGGCGGCCGGAATAGCGATGGCTGCAGCGGCAAGCACAAACGCTGCAAAGACGGCGAGCTTCCAAGTGGATTTCATACCAGACTCCTCCTGAAGTGGGTGTCTGAGCCTTGTTTGACCACGCCTAATGTATCACCGGCGGGCAAGCCAAGTCTAACGGTTTCCAGCGCCAGAACTGAGTGGGTTTGCGCGGCTAGCTCAACTCAGCGTGGTATACCTTGAAAGCGGTTACGAGTATTGATTCTTCTTCCAACGCGGCGAAGGCAGTTCCTTGCAGATTCTCAATATAGCGGGATAACCGTTCGAAGTTTTGATCGAGACTCAGTGGAAGATCCGTGAATATGATGTTCACTTTGTCCTCCATCGGCAATCCGGCTTGTGAAAGATAGCTCCCATCAAGTCCGCGAACGATCGTACAGCCGCCGAACGTGTAGGTGAACTCTCGCTCCAAGGTATCTAACAAATCGCGATATGATGGAGTTGGCAGGTCAGGAACATAGACTTCAATTCTTACGTTTTCGGACAGCGGCAATGAATTGCTCCCTTCGTTTGGGAAACTCTTCCATCCGTTTGATCACTTCCTTTGCGGACAGCTTGGCTCGTTGAGGTCGCTCAATCTTGATTTCTTTAATGTCCTTCAGTCTTCTTGCCATATCGATCTCCAACTCTAACAAACGATAAGATAATAGGAGTCTAACACAACCCGTACTGCGATACCGATCGACATGTTGCTTGGATGCCTAGCTGCGCAAGCGCTTTGAAGCCGGAAATCACAACGCGTTTGTTAGAAGCTGTGGGGATTAGTAACCTTCAAAACCAAGCTGCTGTCCCTTGACTGTCGCAGTCACTCATATTTCATCAATGGGACATTGTGGTCGTCGGACGCAACGTGAGCTTCTGCACTCGCCAGTTCAGGATCTCGGCCACGTACAGTTCGTTCTCCGACGGACACGCGATCTCGTGAATCCATCCGAACTGACCTGGCTGCTTTCCGGTCTTTCCGAACACTCCGAGCACCTTGCCTTCCAGCGTCAGCTTGTAGAGCCGGCCCGGATAAGCGTCCGAAGAAAACAGCACCTGATTCGGACCGGGTGAAATGCAAATCGCCCACGGCGCTCCGTTTTGCGCCGCGCCGCCTTCGGGCGACGGCATGTTTCCAATTGCCGGACGAGCCGCCGGATCAAAAGGTACATCGATCGTAATCGCGCGGATGAATGTGCCGTTTGGATCGAACACCTGAATGCGCCGGTTTGCTCTATCGGCGACGTAGATGTTCCCCTTCGCATCCGAAGCTATGCTGTGCGGTGTGTTGAACTCGCCGGGCTTTGTTCCCCGGTCTCCCCACTGCTTTATCCAGTTTCCGTTCTTGTCGAACTTCGCTACGCGAGAGTTGATGTAGCCGTCGCTGATAAAGATGTTGCCTTCCGTATCCCAGGTTACATCGGTGGGCTGGCGGAACATGCCGTCAATGGCGGGACGCGGAGGGTTGACTCGCGTCCACGGCACGGCTTCATCCGAAGCTTCTTTCTTGCGGCCGAAGACCATTACCACCCGGCCGTCAGGGTTGAACTTGACGACCATATCCGACCCTTTGTCGACCGCCCAGATGTTGTCGTCTTTGTCGACCCGGACAACGTGAGCGTATGACCAGGCGTAGAGGTTCTTGCCGATCTCGCGGATGAACTTGCCGTTTCGATCGAACTCCAGGAGCTGAGCGGCGGACGCCCCGTAAGCCGGTCCGTTCGTATTGCCTCGCGAGAAGACAAACACGTGGCCCTTTGAGTTGACGGCGACTCCACTGGTTTCGCCGAAATGCAAGTCCGGCGGCAGCTTGAAGAAGTTCACATCCGCGTCGCCCTTCAGTTCGGGGACCGGCGTCTGAGCGCAGACAGCCGTCGAGGCAAGTAGGATAAATAACAGGACTGACGAGCGTTTCATGAGACCTCCTGAAAGTTCAACGCCGAAACGGCGAGCCTGAACCGCGAGCTTTGCGGTCCTTTGCGTCTTTGCGTTGAGTATTCTCCAAGCCCGCAAAAGAATTCTCAACGCAAGGACGCAAAAGGACCGGCAAAGCACGCAAAGAAAGTGTCGTTACTTCTTGACGTATCTCTTCAGCGCACGTGGTCCGACTTCGGCGCCGTAGAGGTTTCCCTTTGCGTCGGCCGCTACGCCTTCGGCCGCGCTTGTAGCAACGCGATCTGGATTGGGTTCGGGGTCGGGAATGAAAGCCGTGACCTTGCCGTCCTTAACGCTCCCGATTCTGATCCCGCGCTTCCACCCCGCATGCCGAGCGGCATTGGACTCGGAATCCGCGGCGTAGAGCATCTCGTTTCTGATGTACAGCCCGCTGATTCGGCTGAACTGCTTCCATTCATCCAGGAACTTCCCGTCCTGATCGAAGATCTGAAGCCGGTTGTTGTTTCGATCGGCGACGAAGAGCCGGCCGTTCGAATCCATCGCAAGACTGTGAGGCGTGTCGAACTCCCCGGGTCCTGTGCCTTTCTTTCCCCAGGCCTTGATGAACTTGCCGTTTTTGTCGAACTTCACTATCCGGGCGTTTGTGTTTCCGCCGTGCCCGTCAGCTACGAAGATGTCGCCGTTCGGCGCAGTTATTACGTCAGAGGGCTGGTTGAATGTATCCGGGCCGTCGCCGGGAACCCCCGCCTTGCCGAGCGTGAGCAGCACTTTTCCTTCGGGGCTGAACTTCACGACTATGTGTCCCTTGCCGGCGGTGGCCGGGTTCGCGGGACCCGGCGGAACGCCGTCGGTCACCCAGACGTTGCCTTGCAAGTCCACGTGAATCCCATGAGGAAAGATGAACATTCCGGCGCCAAAACTTTTGATCAGCTTGCCGGTCTCATCGAACTTGAGAACGGCCGGCAGGTTCGAACCGGCGCAACTGTTACCGCCGCATCTTTCGGCTACCCATATAGACTTGCCGTCGGGGGCGATATCGACTGCGCTTGTCGATCCCCACGCGCGGCCCTCGGGCATCTTCGCCCAGCCTTCGATGGTTTGATAAGGATTGGGCGGATCGTTGACGGGCTGCGAGCTGTTCTGGGTGAATGCGTTATCGGCAGAGAGTGCGAGCACTGCGACAACAATCGCTGAAAGAATAAGTCTCACTCGGTTTGAATTCGACATTTTGCTCCTCCCTCGGAAGCGTTTAGTTGACATCATGGAAACGCAGACACTACCACGTTGATCGTTTAGCTATGGAAAGTAGCGGTAAATCTCTTGGTTCAAGATATCTTTGTTACTAATCTTCTTGAGGTCCCGGGCAAAGCTAGCTCTGAATTGAACATTCACGCTTCACCTTTCAAGCAAACTGAAGATCTGATCGCGGCTGACAACCTCTGAGTCCTCGCCTTCTTCCATTGCGCGCGCCAGGGCCAGGTCTTCCAATGCTTCCTCAACGATCTCGCGCACAAGATCGCCGCGCTCCTCGAGTACCTCAACGACGGCTGCTTTGAGAACTTCTTTCAATCGGTCTTCAGCAATCGTGACTTCCATAGGTCACCACCTTGATGTGACAACAACATATCATTCCGCACTTGCTTTTGCACTATCCAGGCAGTCGTTGTCCAACGTCGCTTCGTCACAGGTTCGGCCGGCATTCTCGCGGATAGCATCGTCGTCCTTATGGGTCAGCGCCGCCCTGCGCCTGAGCAAGCTTGCGAGCCACAGCGCCGCCGCAAATATCAAAATCACAATCAGCCAACGCATCGTGCTCGCGATCTGTGAAGCGGTGAACGCCGGCCAGCCGAATTGCTTCAGACGTCCCCAGCGCTCGAGCATCCAATGCCAGCCGGTATGCCCAACCAGAGCTGAAAGAATGATCGTTCCAACTCGCTCGGCAACGACAAACCTGAACAGCAGCTCCAGGATCGGTACCAGCAGCGCAATCACCAGGAGCTGTCCAATCTCGACTCCGACGTTGAATGAGAGCAGCGTCGTCAGCAGGTGAGATCCCGCGAACTGCAGGTTCTGCCGCAGCGCGAATGAGAATCCAAACCCATGAACTAATCCGAAACCAAGGGCGATCATCCACCGGCGCTGAACGTTGCCGCCGACAATGTTCTCCAGCGCCATGTAGACGATTGAAACCGCGATCAAGGTTTCGATCAGTGGTGGAAACCACAATACGTCCGGCCCAAAATTGTAAGCCGATGCAATCAGCGTAATCGAGTGCGCCAGGGTGAACGCAGTCACTACCTTGATGAGCGAGCGAAACCGCCGGAAGGGAATCACCAGGCAAAACAGAAACAGCAGATGGTCGGTCCCGTCGAGAATATGATAGAAACCGGCCCGGACGAATCTGAGCGCCGCTTGATGCCATCGCGGATCAAGCGTCACAAGCCCGGGATCGCCCTCGAACTCGAACGCACGCACACTGCCGCCTGGTCGAATGAACCTCACGACTGTCACTACTCGAATACCCAATCGCGAGAGCGAAGGTCGTATCGAGAAACGCGAATTCTCCGAGTGAATCGAATACTCGAAGAGCACATCGAGTAGTCCCTGAGTCCAATAAAGCTCGGTGTTGTCAGGCAGCCGCGGGCCGGTGACGTGCTCCCGGGCCTGCTCATAAGATTCGAATGATCTTTCTGATTCGAGCGAAACTCTCGCGGCTGCCACGCGCGCCTGTTGCAACCGGATGCCTTCTTCATACAGCTCGATGTTGTCTGAGACCCACAAAGTCGCGGCGTCCCGAATCGAGGCGTCGGCTCGCGCGAGATCGATGTAGCCCGGCCCCCGAGTAGGAAAATCAATATCACGACATGCTCGCAACGGGACGCGGACCAGAAGCTCCAGCTTATCGCCTTCGGGCTTGAGAAACGCCTGAACGGTCACATCGTTTGGAATGTCGTGAGCAACCACGTCGATACACGTTATTAGAAAACACCCCGACAGCAGCGCCACCAGGGCCGCCTGAGCCGTGCTGCGATGTAAGCGAGTCACTGGCAAGCAAGTCTCCGAACTACTCGACCGTGATTCGAACCGTGGATTGGAATGAGAGAGCCGTTCTCTCCGCCAGCGGATACTAAATCCACGAGCCGTGACTGACAAGCGCAGCGAATGACCGCCCCGCTAGTGACTTGTATGGGCGGTCCTCCGTGGCCGCCCCTTACTGGGAAGCGCTCCTCGAAGGAGGGGCGGCCACGGAGGACCACCCATACAGGACTACCGATTTCTCTGATACCCTGACTCGTAACTGGCGGCCGGGTGAAACGGCTCGATAGCATTTGAAGCCAATCCCGTATAGTGATAGGCTGCCAATCTCTGACGAAATCCTGAGCTTCAGAATCATCCAAACCAGTGGAAACAGCCGCGATGTGACTCGCAACGTGCACTCGAACGGACGAATGAGATGACGAATATCATCGCTACTCGGATGGGCAAGCGGAAGCTTTACACAAGCGTGATTGTGATCACACTCTTTATCATTGCAGGGGCCGGCGGAGTCTCGCCCGCTCAAACCCGCGCCGGCTTCCAGACGCCGAAGTTTGAAGTGGATCCCTTTTGGCCCAAGCCGCTTCCGAATCACTGGGTGCTCGGCTCGGTAACCGGCGTTACGGTGGACTCGCAAGACCATATCTGGATTGTTCACCGCGCTGCCGACTCGCTTGGCAACAACGAGAAAGGCGGAATACTCAAACCGCCGACCGGATGTTGTGTGCCGGCGCCGCCGGTGTTGGAGTTCGACCAGGCGGGAAACCTGCTCGCGCATTGGGGAGGACCCGGCGCCGGATATGACTGGCCTTCCGCGACCGGCGGCATAACCGTGGATCACAAAGGCAACATCTGGATAGCGGGCGCCGGGCAGGCGGAGCCTGCGGCGGGACAAGCTCGCGGGGCAGCCGCGCCTGCTAAGCCCCAGGACGCTCATGTGCTCAAGTTCTCGCCGACCGGCCAGTTCATTCTGCAGATCGGACACGCGGGCAAGGCCGAAGGCAACGACAGCAAGACGGGTCTCAACCGGCCGGCGAGCGTAACAGTTGACGGCAACGCGAATGAGGTTTATGTCGCCGACACCGGCAATCGCCGTATCGTAGTCTTCGACGCAGAAACCGGCGCTTACAAACGGCACTGGGGCGCTTACGGTGAGAAGCCCGACGGCTCAACCATGGCCGCGTATGATCCAGCCGCAACATCCCCGAAGCAGTTTCGCGCGGTGAGTTGTGCGGAGGTCGCGGTCGACGGCTCGATCTATGTGTGCGATCGCTCAAACAATCGCATCCAGGTTTTCAAGAAAGACGGCAAATTTGTCAAAGAAGCATCAGTCTCGAAAGCCACGCTGGGTGACGGCTCGGTTTGGAGCATTGCTCTCTCACACGAGCCGGCGCAGCGGATGATTTACGTGGCCGACGGGCAAGATAAAAAGATACTCGTGCTTCGTCGCGATACGCTCGAGACGGTGGCCAGCTTCGGCGATGGCGGGCGAATGCCGGGACAATTCTACGGCGTCTGCAGCATCGCGGTTGATAAGAAAGGCAACGTGTACACCGGCGAAACATATGAAGGGAAGCGCGTGCAGAAGTTCGTCTACAAAGGCACGACCGCCAGCACGAAGCACTAAGAAACAAAATCTTGGAGAAGATCTTATTTTCCTATTGTCATTTTTCATTTGTCATTGCGAGAGATCAGCGCGCGTGTTCGGCGATGACAAATGACGATTGAAAAATGGAAAATGGAAAATCGCCTGGTGGTCGTAAGAGGAGAATCGATGAAGAACACAACTCGAAGGCATAACATCTCCATCGGAGCGATCTTTCTTGTGCTTCTCGTCGGTCTGTTCATCGCGCAAGGGTTGCTGGACCGGACCCCGGCCGCCGAGGGCGGAACCGCAGTGATGGCGCCGCGCTTCGAGGTCGATCCTTTCTGGCCCAAGCCGCTTCCTAATCACTGGTACATCGGCATGTCGATCGGAGTTGCAGCCGACGCTCAGGATCACATCTGGATCGTTCATCGGCCGGACACCGTCTCGGCTAACGAAGCAGCGTTGGATCAGAAGACCGGTGACTGTTGCTCGAAGGCGCCGCCGGTTCTCGAGTTCGATCAGGCCGGCAACTTGATCGGTCATTGGGGCGGTCCGGGCCAGGGGTACGAGTGGCCGGAGTCGAATCACGGGATCACGATCGACTACAAAGGCAACGTGTGGATCGGGGGAAACGGCACCAACGACGCGCAGGTTTTGAAGTTCACTCAGGATGGAAAGTTCCTCGCGCAGTTTGGACACGCCGGCAAAACCGCTGGAAGCAACGACACTGAGAACTTCGGAAGAGTGGCCAAGATCTTCGTCGATCCCAAAGCCAATGAGGCTTACATCTCAGATGGCTATCTAAACAAACGCGTGGTCGTGATCGACGCCGACAGCGGAAAGTTCAAACGCTATTGGGGCGCTTACGGTAACAAGCCCGATGATAAGAACCTCGGCCGCTACGATCCGGACGCTCCTGCAGCCCAGCAGTTCCGCAATCCGGTTCACTGCGCAGAGCTTTCCAACGACGGCCTGTTGTATGTGTGCGATCGTGTGAACGACCGGATCCAGGTGTTCACGCCCGCGGGCAAGTTCGTTAAGGAACAGTGGGTGGCAAAGAGGTCGCTGTCAGACGGCTCCGTTTGGGACATCGCTTTCTCGAAGGACCCGCAGCAGAAATTCATCTATCTTGCCGACGGGCGCAATCAAAAGGTGTACATCATCCAGCGAGATACACTGGAGGTGTTGACGAGCTTCGGTGACGGGGGGCGTCAACCCGGCCAGTTCTACGGAGTGCATAGCATCGCGACGGACTCGAAGGGAAACATCTATACCACAGAAACCTACGAGGGTAGAAGATTGCAGAAGTTTGTGTACAAGGGCCTCGCGCCGGTGACAAAAGAAGACCAGGGAACGCCCTGGCCGGCGGGAAGTTCGAAGTGATTTCCTGGCGTCGTTGCGGTCCGTTGCGCCTTTTTGCGAAACTAACCTTTCAGAATCCGTTTCTCGCAAAGCACGCAAAGAACCGCAAAGACGCAAGTCGGACGCAAACGAAGGAGGCGCATATGACTAAGAATTCAGCGACTCGACGAACATTCATTGGCTCGATGGCGGCGGGATTGGGGCTGGCTGGAATTGCTCCGTCATTTGACCTGTTCGCGCAAACGCGAAAGCAGGGAGAACCGGGCCAGGAACATCCCGAGGAAGATTATGACGGCATGGCTAAGCTTGCCAGCAATGAGAATTGCTGGGGACCTTCCGAAGACGTCGTGAAAGCGATGAAGGACGCCTTCAAGTACGCAAACCGCTATCAGTATCCGGATGGCGGCATAGTCGAGGCGATCGCCAAACATCACGGCTTGAAAAAGGATAACGTGATACTCGGCGCGGGATCGGGCGAAATCCTGAAAATGGCGGATGAGGCCTTCCTGCCCGATCACAAGCGAGTTGTGGGCGTCGATCCGAGCTATGACTCGGTCTATCGCCACGTCACCAACAGCAAGGCGGAAGTAATCAAAGTTCCGTTGATGAAGGATTACCGGATGGATATTCCGGGAATTATCCGCGCGGTCAAGATGAACTATCGCGACGTGAGCTTCGTCTATATCTGCAATCCGAACAACCCGACGGGAAACGTCATTCCAAAACATGAGATCAAGATGTTGCTCGATAACATTCCCACGGACGTTACGGTGCTGATCGACGAGGCATACCATCACTTCGTCACGAATCCCGACTATGCGACATCAGTCCCGTACGTTCTCGAAGGACGAAATGTGATCGTCACCCGGACCTTCTCGAAGATTGCCGCACTCGCCGGCATGCGCCTCGGATACGGGCTCGGGCCAAAGGAGCTGATCGAGCGATTGCATCCGTTCAATAGCGGCGGGCTCAACGCGGTTGTGAAGTACGGCGGTGTGGTCGCGCTGAAGGACCTGGCTTACGAAAAGAAGATCAAACAGATGACGATCGATCTGCGGGAACGTACGATCAAGGACTTGCGCGGCTGGGGCTACGAAGTGATTCCGTCGGAGACCAATTTCTTCATGGTGAACGTCGGACGCGATGTAACTCAAGTCGCAGAAGACTTCAAGAAGCGCAAGGTTCTGGTTGGGAGAAAATTCCCGCCGATGAATAACTGGCTGCGCGTCTCGGTTGGGACCGAACCCGAGATGCAGCAGTTCACCGCAGCGTTCAAGGCGATGTTCCCGGCCGGCGGAATTAAGGATACAAAGAAGGAGAAGGCGGAAGCGAAAGAGTCAGGCGCCTGATCTAGTGACGAATGACCCGGGAGAACGGCCACAGAATCACTTGGAACTGGCTTTCCGCGGGCGCTCGTTTCTTTACGTTCGTCGCCAACCGGCAATACTTGCAAGCTCGCTGAGCGCGCCGCCAGACCAGACGTTCGAGACTAACGTTCTCGTGATGGTTAGTTGGCGCGGCGGGTTTTCTTGAGAGCCTTACGAGCTTTCGACTTCATGAGGGACAACAAATGCCCTACACGTTCATAGATATCCAGTTGGATCTGCTCTTCAAGAGTGAGAGTGCCCGCTCGGGCCTTGTTGGCCAATTCGTGCATGCGGGCAACGTCCGGCTGCGGGAAATCTAGCGTGAGAATGTAGCGGGCCACGTCTGTAGAGAGTTCATGGCTGGTGGGATCAAAAAGGCGTCCCCAGAGTGCCGCTTCGCTGGTGCTGATTGTGGAGGCTTCCTGCATTCTGAACTCCAACGAATGATTGTCCGATCGTTGCTGATTGTACGCCTATTCGGCTCACGAGCGGAGGAGACCGCAATTGATTCGAGTTTTCCGGGTAGTTGACCAAGTCAACGACGAAGCGCGCGGGATATTGATGCAAGTTTCGAAAGTAAAACGGAGGTGGACGATGTCACGAATAGCATTTCTATCGATTGCAGCGTTGGTTCTGCTCGCCATCGGACCAGGTTGGATGGTGACGGAAGCAAAAGGCCAGTCAGCAACAAAAGACCGGATGGCGCCCCGTTCTACAAAGAGCGCGACTACCGTCAAATCAACCGGCAACGGTAACTCGGCGCATTCCACGAAGAACGGCGAGTGGCCGCACTACACCGGCGACCTTGCGGGCACCAGGTATTCGCCGCTCGATCAGATCAATGCGGAGAACTTCAACAAGCTCGAGGTTGCGTGGCGATTCAAGACCGACAACCTCGGCACGCGGCCCGAGTACAAACTCGAAGGCACGCCGTTGATGGTCAACGGCGTGCTCTACGCGACGGGCGGAACACGCCGGTCTGTTGTAGCGCTCAAAGCCGACACCGGAGAGTTGGTTTGGGTCCACTCCGAATTTGAGGGTCAGCGCGCGGTCAATGCGCCGAGGCAGTTGTCCGGGCGTGGCTTATCTTACTGGACCGATGGCAAAGACGAGCGAATCATTTACGTGACCACCGGCTACCGGATGATAGCGCTTGATGCGAAGACCGGCGCTCGCATACCAGGTTTCGGAAAAGACGGCGTCATCGACCTCAAAGTGGGAGTCGTGCACGGCACCGGCCAGCAGATAGATTTGGAAAAAGGCGATGCCGGACTCCACTCGACGCCGATTGTCGTTAAGGACGTCGTGATCGTCGGGATGGCGATGAAAGAAGGCATGACCGTCGTCACCCACGACAACGTCAAAGGACAAGTGCGGGCCTTCGACGTGCACACGGGTAAGCTGCTTTGGGCGTTCAACACGATTCCCCGCCCCGGCGAGTTCGGCAATGACACCTGGCTCAACAATTCGTGGGCGACGAACGGGAACACGGGAGTATGGACGCAGATCAGCGTCGATGAAGAACTGGGGCTGGTCTATCTGCCGGTCGAGTCCCCGACCTCGGACTTCTACGGCGGACACCGGCCGGGTAACAACCTGTTTGGCGAGAGCCTCGTCTGCGTCGATCTTAGGACCGGCCAGCGTAAATGGCATTACCAGGTTGTGCATCATCCCATCTGGGACTACGACCTTTCGTCCGCGCCGATCCTCGCCGACATCAACGTAAACGGCAAGGCTATCAAGGCGGTCGCGCTGCCAACCAAGGAAGCATTTCTCTATGTCTTTGACCGGGTCACCGGGCAGCCGGTATGGCCAATCGAGGAGCGGCCGGTTCCCAGGGGCGACGTGCCCGGCGAATGGTACTCGCCAACACAACCCTTTCCGACCAAGCCGCAGGCCTACGCCCGACAATGGGTCGGCCCGGACGACCTGATCGACTTTACGCCCGAGCTTCGAGCGCAAGCCCTCAAGGCCATCGAGCCGTTCAAGAACGGGCAGATGTTTAACCCGCCGGTCGCGAGTAAGATCGGGGGCCCTGTAGCGGGTCTTACAATCGGTACAACCAACGGCGGAACGAACTGGCCGGGCGGCGGTTACGATCCTGAAACACACACCGTATATGTGCCGGCTTCAAATGCCAGCCTCGTTCCCATCGGACTCATAGAGCCGCCGGAAGGTTTCTCGGACATCAAGTACGTGTTCGGAAGGGCAGGCCAGCCGTTCAGAGTGAGTGAGGGGCCAGGGTATGGAAGCGCGGCTGATTATCCGCAGCCTCCGAAGCGTCGCGCACAGGAAGGCCCGCCGGCTCGCGAAGCGGCCCCGGCGGCGACTACTCCTCAGGGCAGCACCTTCGTTCAAGGGCTGTCGATACTCAAGCCGCCTTACGGACTTCTCTCCGCAATCAATTTGGATAAGGGCGAGATCACCTGGCAGGTCCCACACGGTGACACGCCGGACGTGGTGAGGAATCACGCGCTGCTCAAAGGAATGGATATTCCAAAGACCGGACAGAACGGGACGGTTGGGCTGGTGGTCACCAAGACTCTGGTCGTCATGGGAGATCCTCAGGTGACGACTACTCCTGATCATCCGCGCGGCGCGATGCTTCGAGCCTACGACAAGGCGACGGGCAAACAGGTCGGCGCGGTCTTTCTCCCGGCTCCACAGAGCGGATCGCCGATGACTTACATGCTCAACGGTAAGCAATACATCGTCGTTGCGATCAGCGGCGGTGCTTACTCGGGAGAGTATGTTGCGTTCGCGCTGCCATCGGCTGACTGATATTCGGAGTAGGTGTTCAGAGCGGGTGTTCAGAGTACCGGCTTTAGCCGGGTAGTGCCTGACAAATCCAAGGCGTCGAAATTCCATGGCACTACCCGGCTAAAGCCGGTACTCTGAACGCTCGCGTAAAACAAGATGAAGAAAGCAACAAAAACAGTTATCGCTCTGCTAATCATCGGAGCGTCGCAAATGGCGCTTCGTGCGCAACAACCAGACAAGCCTATGTCGGTATGGGACGGGGTGTACACGAAGGAGCAAGCCAAACGCGGCGAAACTCTCTACGTACAAAACTGCTCGTCTTGCCACGGGCCGGATCTATCAGGCAACGATGAAGCAGCGGCGCTCGCAGGTCCGGTGTTTCTTTCGAGTTGGGATGGGCTTTCGGTTGGGGACCTGGCCAATCGAGTTCGCGTTTCGATGCCGCCAAACAATCTGGGAAAGTTGAGCCGGCAACAAATTGTCGACATCCTCAGCTACGTGCTGAGCTTTAACAACTTTCCCGCAGGCAAGACGGAACTCGATCCGAAGCCGGAAGTGTTGAAGCTGGTTCGCGTGGAAGCAACGAAACCCAAGTCGATTCAAAGCTCGAAGGGCAGCAAATAGACTGGTTGCTGATGCGCTGCTAATCTTCAGTAGAGATGCTTCAAGTATCTCTAAGAGAGATCGCGAGTCAAGAGAGTGGAGAACAGTCTCTTACACAATTTGAGGTAAATATGGCTGGCACGAATTTACACGTGATTCCGTACGGCAAAAAATGGGCGGTTAAGGATGAAGAAGCCTCGCACGTACGATCAGTTTTCGATATCAAGCAGGACGCCATCGATGCTGCAGGCGACCTCGCACGGAGCAGGAAGGCTATTGTTGTTGTGCATGGCCGGAATGGTCAACCACTATTGAGGACCAAAGCTCCGAGTAGGATTAGCGATGATCACATTAGGAGAGTAGTCAGGGACGGAATTCTCGATGCCACGAGATCTGACAAGGCCAAGGCGATACCAGTGTCAAGAAGGATAGACCAGAAAACCCAGAGATGAGTCATCCTGATATTTATGGCGAAACTGCCAAAAGAGTATGAGCAGAACGTATTCATAAACTGCCCATTCGATACCGCCTATAAACTCCTCTTCGATGCCATAGTTTTCGCAGTTCAGATTGCGGGTTTTAGGCCGAGGTGCGCGCTTGAAGCCAGCAACGCCGGCGAAGCCCGCCTCGAAAGGATTATGAACATCATTTCAGAGTGTAAGTATGCGGTTCATGATGTTTCTCGAACCGAGCTTGATAAGACCAGTTCTCTTCCACGTTTCAATATGCCGCTAGAGCTCGGTCTTGATCTTGGCGCGAGGAGATATGGCGTTGGCGCGCATCGTACAAAGAAACTCTTAGTGCTGGACAAGAACCGCCATCGCTATCAGAAATTTATCTCTGACCTGGCGGGTCTCGATATCACACCTCATTTTGGAAGTCCTAAACATATTATTCGTCACGTAAGAGACTGGCTCTCACTGGAATCGAAGAGTACCAACATACCCGGTGGTTTATATATGTTTCGCAGATATAAGACATTTCAAAGGGAGTTGCCATTGTTCTGCCGGGACAAGAAAGATAAGAAGTTGAATGCGGGGGAACTTACTTTTGGTGACTTCACGCACATAGTCCGGATATGGCTAGAGGAAGACGAGAAGTAATTATTCGGGAGCAACAATGCCGGACCGTCGAGCATTCTTGAAATTCCTGGCAGCCAGCCCGCTGTTGGCTGGCTTGCTTCCATTCCGCGAGGCATTCACACAACAGGCAGCCGAGAGCGTAATCGCGTCTCCCGCTGAAGCGCTCAACGTGCTCGAGTTTGAAGCCGCTGCTCGAAAGGCGCTCCCACCGGCGCACTTCGGCTACATGGCGACCGGAGTCGACAGCGATGCGACGCTCAAGGCAAATCGCGAAGGTTTCTCTAATTACAATCTCCGTCCTCGCCGTCTCGTTGACGTCACCCGAGTCGATCTATCGACCGACCTTTTTGGAGTGAGGTGGGAATCACCAATCGTGATCGCGCCGGTCGGGAGTCAAAAAGCTTTTCACCCTGAAGGTGAGATCGCCGTCGCCAAAGCGGCGCAAGCAAAAAGAACCCTCCAGATACTATCGACCGTAACAACGTCATCCGTAGAAGATGTTACGACCGCGCGAGGCGGGCCCATCTGGTATCAGCTCTACGCCACTAACAAGTGGGAGGCTACGCAGAAGATCGTCAAGCGGGCGGACGCCGCGGGCTGTCCCGTACTCGTGATCACCGTCGACCTGCCCGCCGGAAGAAACACCGAAACTCAGGAACTCTTTCGAAGAATAGACACGAGGCAATGTACTAATTGTCACTCCGGGGCTCCCGGCGCGACCTATCGCCGCAAGCCTATGTTCGACGGGATCGATACCGCCGGGTTGGGCACCTATTCACCCGCGTTGACCTGGGAATCCGTTCGTCGTTTGAGGGACTTCACATCGATGAAGCTTGTGCTTAAGGGAATCGAGACTCGCGAAGACGCGGCGTTGTGTGTGGAGAACGGCGTTGACGGAATCATCGTGTCCAACCATGGAGGACGAGCTGAAGACAGCGGCCGAGCAACCATCGATTGTTTGCCGGAGGTGATCAAGGCAGTAGACGGGCGAATACCGGTGCTCGTCGATGGGGGCTTTCGACGGGGGACCGATATCTTCAAAGCGCTTGCGCTGGGCGCGCGAGCGGTCTGTATCGGGCGTCCATACATCTGGGGACTGTCGGCTTTCGGGCAGCCGGGCGTTGAACGCGTGCTCGACATCCTGCGCCGCGAACTCGACCTGGTAATGCGACAGTGCGGCACTCGCTCGCTTAAGGAGATTAATCCGGCTTTTATTACTGAAAGCTGGCGCCGAGGATGAAGGGCGGGGCTAGTGTTCGGTTATTGAGTTTTTGACTTGTAACGCGTGGTCAGTCCTTCGCGTGCTTTGCGGTCCTTCGCGTGCTTTGCGCTGAGTATTTGGTATTGAAGGAGCAAGACAGAATACTCAGCGCAAAGGCGCAAAGGACCGCAAAGCACGCGGAGGTTATTAAGCAACGCAGAATCCGAACACTACCGATGAGTGAGGTAAGTGACATGCAATACAACAGTGCTTGCTTGAATCTTCGCACACGGCTTGCGCGATGGACGGTGCGGCTCGTTTTGTTTCTTTCATGTTCCTTTCCTGCGGCGCCATCTGTTCTGGTGTTTGCCCAAGAGCGGCCCCAAACTAAACTCCCCGCGACGCCGACCGACGTTAAGCCTGGAAGCATAACGCTCGACGACGTGCCTTACCCATACGCCGTGTCTTACCTGCCGATGAGCTTGTACGGACAGGACGTTCGCATGGCTTACATGGACGTCGCGCCCGAAGGTCAACCGAACGGCCGAACCGTTGTTCTCTTTCACGGCATGAACTTCTTCGGCGAATACTGGGCGGCAACGATCGACGTTCTTCGGAAGCAGGGCTTTCGAGTGGTCGTGCCGGATCAGATCGGCTTCGGGCGCTCGTCAAAACCAATAATCCCATACAACTTTCACGATATGGCGCTGAACTCCCGCAAGCTGCTTCAGCACCTGGGCATTTCGAAGGCGGCGATCGTAGGGCACTCGATGGGTGGAATGCTGGCGGCGCGTTTCGCGGCTTCGTATCCGGATATGACGGAGCGCGCGGTAATCTATAATCCAATCGGACTGACCGATCCGCGGTGGTCGCGGCAGTGGCGCAGCACCGAAGAATCTTACAAAGATACGCTTGGCTGGACGTATCAGAGTATCTACCAGGGGATTGCCCGATACTTTGTTCAGGGATGGAAGCCCGAATACGAGAAGTATGTTCGCATACATTACGCCTGGACGCTTTCAGGAGACTGGCCGCGGTTTGCGATGGTGCGGACTCTGGTCCAGCAAATGGTTTACGTTGATCCGGTCGTCTACGATTGGCCTCACATAAAGGTGAAGACGCTGGTGCTTGGTGGAGACAAGGACGGCCCGGACTTTCCGGCCCGCGCAAAGTACATTGCAGATACCATTCCCGGAGCGGAGTTGGTGCTCATTCCAAACGTCGGTCACGTGCCGCACTTCGAAGCGCCGGACCTTTTCTACAAGGCGCTCGTGAAGTTTCTGAACTCGGACGCCACCGCGCCCGCGCAAAAGCCGGGAGCTAATCGCTAAACCGGACGTTGTCACTTCACCGTAGCCATGCACTCGATCTCGACGCGCGCGCTATTCACAAGACCGCTTGTCCCAAATGCGCTCCGAGCCGGCAATCGCTCCTTCTTGAAGAAGGTTACGTAGACGGTATTCATATCGGCCCATTCCTTGATGTCCGCCATCATCACCGTGCATTTGACGACGTTGTCCATCGACGAGCCGTTCTTCTCGAGCACCGCCTTGATGTTCTCGAGCGTTTGCTTTGTTTCCGGGCCGATGCCGCCGGGAGCCAGCTTGCCGGTACTATCCGTACCGAGCTTGCCCGACAAATAGAGCATGTTTCCTACGCGCACAAATTCAGAGAGCGTTCTCGGGGCAGGGTTCGTTGCGCTCGAATACTCGACTGTCGGGATTTGCGCCGGCGATGATTTTGCTTGTTCTTTCTGCTGAGCCTCGGCAGCGGCGCAGACCACCAACACGAGCGCCGCCGCGCACGTTAGTGACTTGATCTTTGTCATAGGATCCTTCCTTTATTTGGGGTGTGGCACGAGTTGCGCGAGTCATCTTCCCATCCGGCAGGTTCCAGGCAATGAAAGCCGAACGGCTGACTTCCGGTCCTGCAGACTCGCGCACACGGCCGAGTCAACGAGTCGAGTGTGTATCATTGTTACCAGGTCATTTCAAGGCACGGCCATTTGACTTACAGAGCATTTGACTTACAGGGCATTTGACGTTAAGCGTGCCGGAACAGCCACAAGCCTGACGTGCACGCGCGTCAACCGGCGGTGGCGATTGAATACGCGCGTTAAATCGGCTGTAACCTTTTCGCTTTCTCAAAACGTGTTTACTTCAGACGGGAAGAACGCGATGTACACAGATGAACACAAGGGCGATGTTGTCGTGATAGGCGGGGGAATCGCGCGGCTTACTGACGCAACCATCATTGCAAGAAGCGGAAAACGCGTGCGCTTGTTTGAACGGTCCCGCTCGCTCGGCGGGCGGTAAACAAACAAAAAACCAAGCGGTTACAATTTTTTCAGAGTTGCCCATGGTTTGCTGATCGTAGTCTCAACATAGTGAATTGCTGACTGCGCCCCTGATTTACTCCAGATTCGAGAAATTTCTTGTCCGTAGAATCTCTTAAAGAAGTCATAAAACTCGTCAGGGGAGGAGCTGTGCCCAAGAGAAACCCGAGGCATACTTGCCAAATCAGTCACGTAACGGAGTATCTTGTCAGATGGCTTTTGCGACAAAAGCATGTCTTGAACTCGCTTGTACACGTCGTATCTGGCGTCCAATTGTGCTTTGACTTTCGAAAAGAACTGACTCTCATCTGGGCCCACAAAGGTACCGTCATCAAAGAATGCGCCATTTAGTGACACCGTGATGCTTGCAATGTGCTCAAAATCACGGATCATTTTCGTTCCCAGTTCCTTAGTATTACGATCCAGCAGGGCGTGTTTGACGGAATCAGCATCCTCGGTAGCTGTGTGCACAAACCACGCCCCACCAATGTTGTCCTGTGGTTGATGCGCATTACTTAGGAATGGGATCAGAGAGATTAGCCGCGTTGACCCTGCTGCAATCGAAAACCCTTCAGAGTCTCGCGCTTGCTTGTCCCGATGCTCCATTAGCAAAGACAGATCCTTATAGATCCGTTCGTGTGATACCGTTTTCCCATTCACATCAGCCAGCGTCCATCGCACATAATACGCAACAACAGAGCGCTGACTTGAGTTTATAACAAAAGCCGATAACAGCTTTTCTGTTTCCGAAATATCAGCATTGCTCAAAGCCGCTGAGAGATTCTTCTCAAATGAAGGATCTCCTGAAGCAAGTAACAACACGCCGTGTGAAGGAATGCCCTTTGAGATCACTGTGATGTCCACTGAGCGCTTCCTCGTATTTGGTAAAATGAAGCTCGCCGAGGCTATCAAGATAATCAAAATGAACGGGAAGAGCCAGTATCTCCTTGTGCCCATGAAGGTTCTCCTCACTTATTATCGAATTTGAAGAACACATCCCAGGCCCATCGACCGAGATGTGCATGCTGCGCGTCGTATACTTTCGCGCGATAAACGAAGCGGTTCCCATACCTATCGGTTCGCATTGAGGCTTCATAGTTAAGGTCTATGGAATGGACTCCTAACTCAGCCAGGCTGTGAAGTTCTCCTCTCTCAGAAAAGCCGTTGTGATTAGTATCTTGCCATAGTCGCAGTGCCGAGAAGATATGATCATGCTCATCGATCACTCCGTCACGGTTCCCGCCATTTTCCGGTTTATCATATTCTCCAAGAGCAATGAACCCATTTGGAGATGACGATTGAGGCTGAGGCTGAGGGGTGTAGGACCCAAACAGCTCCTTGCCGTTGTCTATTACACCGTTTCCATTGCGGTCAAGAGTAAGAAAAGCGTCGTCCGAATTGCTGGCGATCCAGGAAACATGTTCTCTTTGACCGTCACCCTTCAAATCAAAGTACACCCCATGTGCCACGTCCGACAAACGAAAGCCATCGCCGGAAGTATCAACAATGATTGGAGACGAATAATCGGTCGATGCACCACCATCCCCACCGGCACTGCCGACAAGGTTCTCACATTCATAATAGAATTTATCCCCCATACTCCAACTGGTTCCGTCGCAAGCACGTTCACCTATCCAGAACCCGTAATTATGACCATTGGACAGTGTCGAACTGGATTCACCCTCTATTGAATCATTGATCGCGCCATAACTATGCCATGTTTGCGCTTCGTTAAATACGAAGTCGACCGAGCACGTCATACCTGCCCAGGTAAACATAGCGGCCAAAGCCAAACTTCCCGTCTCAAAGTTCCAGCACTCACCGTCTTGGTAGCAAATCGCGAGACCTGGCACAGTCAAAACGCTCGTCCGCTGATCGCTACAGTCTGGCATCGGATTAAGAATTGTCCACTGGGAATGCGCGCCTCCGGGTATAGCCAGAATGACCAAAAGCAGAAGGCAAAACCAGTTGAATTTGTGCTTCAAGATATGCGGCAAGGTTAACTTCTTATTTTTCCTAGCACCTCTTCTCGCTCCTGGGCTAGGCTCTTCTTACTATCCTTTGCAACCTATGGCCCGGAATTAAACAAACACCTAACTGTCGCGCTGTACTATGTTCTAAGATGGCGAGCCGGTCAATTGCCAAAACTGCCCAGAATGTGACACTTTGAGAATCAATCTTCTTGGAGTCCCTTAATTGCAGGGTCACCGTTCGAAGGTTCTGAAGAAGGATAATGCGAAACCTCGATAGTTATACACGAAAAGGATCAAACAGAGAGCTAAAGCATACGAGGGACCGTCCGCTAGCTGTTCGCGCCGTGCTAACGAGTCCCCTTTCGATCCAAATGTATATTGTCTTCCGGCTAACACCCACTATGCAGCGGGCCTCCTCGATTCGGATTAGGACAATATCTCGATGGCATTGTGGGCAAGTTGTGGAATGAGCAGAATAGCCGCTTCGCGGATTTCCTGGCAGTACAAGAGGATCGTCACTTTGATGACACCAATTGCAGTATGACTTCATCCTTAAATCCCAAATGACGACGAGCGCTACTTGTATTCACTCGCGCGGCTGATGCGGTAAAAAACTGGGCGCAAGATACACCATAACTAACCGAAAAGCAATACCTCAAAGGAATCAATCCCACAAGACTGCCACGTTAGAACACTTGAGCACTTCATAGTAACCTTTGACCTTCCTCAAACGTGTTGAAGATGAGATCGGCAAGCCTGAGTTAACCGAATTGAGGAGAGCGAAGCCATGCACTCAAACCGAGACAACGAGGACGTGGTAGTCATCGGCGGCGGAATCGCGGGGCTCACTGCCGCGACTTTCATTGCAAGAAGCGGAAAGAGCGTGCGGCTGTTTGAACAGTCTCGCGCGCTCGGCGGGCGAGCACAAACCAAAGAACAGGGCGGCTTCTATCTCAATATCGGTCCGCACGCGCTCTATCGAGGCGGGCGAGGCATGGAAGTCCTGCGAGAGCTCGGCATCGAGCCTCGCGGAAGCGTGCCTTCGGTGTCGGGCGCCTTTGCGGTGAAGAACGGCGCTAAGCACACATTTCCAGCCGGGGCCCTGTCGTTGCTGATGACGAGTTTGTTCGGGCTTTCGGCGAAGCTCGAGGCGGCGCGTTTGCTTGCGTCGGTTGCGAAGATCGACGGCAATCGCGTGATGAATGTGACTGTTCGAGAGTGGCTCGATCAGAATGTCTCACACGTTGAAGTGAAGGACCTGATGCTTGCGGCGTTTCGGCTTGCGACGTACACAAACGCGCCTGACCTGATGAGCGCCGGAGCGGCGCTCGAGCAATTGAAGAAGGCGCAGGACAAGAGCGTCTTGTATCTGGATAGCGGCTGGCAGACTTTAGTCGAGGCCTTGCGCAACGTTGCGACGCGTAGCGGAGTTAAGGTCGAAACCGGTATGAGAGTCGAAGCGGTCACGCGCGATACGACAGGCGCCATCAGCGGCGTGCGCCTCGCTGAGGGAATCGAAGTCAAAGCATCGACAGTCGTCGTCGCTTCCAGCCCGTCGATGCTTGCCGAGTTGGTTGAAGGCTTCGAACAAACATCGTTAGCGAGATGGGCCACAGAAGCGATTCCCGTGCGAGCGGCTTGTCTTGACCTGGCGCTCAGCAAGTTGCCGGTACCGAAGGCGACTTTCGCGCTTGGCATCGATCGCCCGCACTATTTGTCCGTGCATTCCGCGGCGGCGCGGCTCGCCCCCGAAGGCTCGGCGTTGATCCACGCGGCGAAATATCTCGCTCCCGATCACAACGACTCGAGTGAATCAGTCGAGCAGGAACTCGAGGGGTTGCTCGATCTGGTGCAACCGGGTTGGCGGGATGTCGTGGTGTATCGGCGATTCCTGCCGGATATGATAGTGATCAACGCATTGCCGCTGGCATCGCTTGGCGGCACGCGAGGAAGGCCCGGTCCTCAGGTAGTCGACGTGCCCGGACTCTTCGTCGCCGGAGATTGGGTTGGCGAGGAAGGCCTGCTGGTCGACGCAAGCCTCGCAAGCGCGAGACGCGCAGCGCGGTTGATCGCGGCCCATCGGACCTTGGGTGTTGCTGCGACGGCGTAAGAGGCTAACCGCAGAGGACGCCGGGGACGCAGAGGAGAAATGTGGCTACGTACGTCGAAGCCCTGGAAACCGATCGAAGGTTGTTATGGAATTTGTGCTACCGGATGACCGGCAGCGCCGCCGACGCGGACGACCTGGTCCAGGAGACCTTCGTGCGCGCGATCGAGAAGCCGCCCCGCCGCACAAATGAACCGCTTCGGCCATGGCTGGTGCGAGTTGCGATGAACCTCAGTCGCGATCTGCTGCGCCGAAGAAAGCGCCGGCACTATCTCGGGCCGTGGCTGCCCTCGCCCGTGCCCACGGACGAAGAAAGCCCGGCTTCCTACGAGCCGCCGGCTCCGCGCCTCGATTCGCCCGCGGCGCGATACGACTTGAAGGAGAGCATATCGTTTGCGTTCCTGGTTGCGCTCGAGGCGCTCACACCTTCCCAGCGGGCGGTGCTGTTGCTGCGCGACGTTTTCGATTACTCCACGGGCGAGACTGCCGGAGCGCTGGACCTCACCGAAGCGAATGTAAAAGTCACGTTATTGCGCGCGCGCCGAAAGATGAAGGAGTATGACAGGAATCCCGGATCGCTCGACGCCACACACCAGGAAGCGACTCGCCGCGCGCTCGAGCAGTTCCTGCTTTACCTGGGCACTCGCGATGCGGAGGGGATCGAGCGGTTGCTGGCCGAAGATGTGATAAGCATCTCTGACGGCGGGCCGGATGTGAACGCCGCGCGTATGCCGGTCCGCGGGCGAGACAAGGTCCTGCGGCTAATCCTTGGGCTCGCCGCGAAGGTGTTGGTTGAACCGCGCTTTACAATCCAGATGCTCAATGGATTGCCGTCCATTTCGATTGAGGATTTGCGTTCGAGCGCGACCGCCGCGACTCGCTACACGGTTCAGGTAGACGTTGACGACGCGGGCCGCATTCGCAGGCTGTATGCCGTGTTGGCGCCCCGCAAGCTATCCGCGGTGCGGTTCACGAGCTGAGCTTGCTCGTTATGAATGGGCGCCTCGCTTCAGTGTTTCACTGGCTGGGCTTGTCTCCCCGAATTCGCGCGAGCATCGAGGCTACTTCCTGAGAAAGCGGACGGAGTTCGAAGGCAAGTTCCGCTTCTCTCTCAGCCGATTCCTTCTCTCCTCGAGCGAGATAAGCTTCTGCCATCAGCAATCGCGCGTAGTAATTGTAACGGTCCCATCTGATCGCTTCGCTGGCGGCATCCTGCAACTTGTTCAGGTCGCCCGCCGCCAGCGCCAGTGAGCCAAGCAGCGTGTAATTCGCATCAGGCGTCAGCGTCCGCGAAAGCGACTTCTCCGCGTGGCTGATTGCCAGCCTTAGCGCGTCTTCGCGAATTGCTTTCACATCGACCGTTATTCCCTGGGATCGAGCGGCTGACTCAGACGCCTTTGGAAGATTCCTAACGAAAGTCTCGACCGCATGCGCGAACAGGAAATCATACTGATGGGTCGGATCCGGGCCGCCGGTCACCCTGTTGCCCAGGCTCACCAGTCGATTGAAATCGACTGGGCGTGATGAATCAAACAGATCGTTATACGCAGCATCGGATTCAATAATTCCGGCCGAATACCAGATCGCGGTCAAAAGACACACGAGCGCCGCGGCAGTTTGTACGACTCGCGGCCATCTCCAGGAAGAAGCAGGCGCGCCCTCACGTTTAGCTGCTGCTCGTTTTTCCTTTGCGGGAGGCGGTTGCCGCTGCCAGGCCTCGCCGGATGTGCTGCCTGCAACAAACAGCTTTGACATCGCTACGGTGATCGCCACGAACGCAAAGAAATAGAGACCGGTAACGATCTGATCGTAGATGAAAACATTGTGCACCAGCACCGCTATGAAAGAGGACAACATGCCGGTGACGATGAAGCGCCAACTCTGGGAGTCGGTTTGCCGGCGAGCTCGGATCAATAGCATGAGTGACAGGACTATGATCGAGATGTACAGCGCCGCGCCCGCGACACCGTGCGATATGAGAGTGTCGAGGTACGAATTGTGCGAGCTCTCGTTATTCGATAGGGGATTTAGTTTTGCGAGTTCTATTGATTTGAAACCGAGGAGCGCCTTGCGGAATCCCTCGGGTCCCGTCCCCGCCAGAGCGAAGGAGGGTACCATCTTCAGGGAGTCTCGCCAGAGCAGATTCCGTCCCGACGCGGATGTTCCTTCCGACATCAACTCCCGCAGGCGATGAGTCACGCTTCGAGACGCGGGACTAACAGCCAGCAAGGTAACCAGCAGCACCACTGAGGCTCCTACTACGATAATAACGCCGCGAGGACTCCGCTTCAGAAGCTTCCGGGCCGCTCCGTCTTTCAGCTCAAAGAATGCGAACGCTGCGATGCCTGCAATCGAACCGACCCAAGCCCCGCGAGTTCCGCTGAACGCGACCGCGATAAACGAAAGCCCGGTTGCCGCCGCCGCAAACAGACGCAGCCATCCGCGAACGGCCAGAGCAAGCCCTACGGTCAGCAGCGTGGTGTAGCAAAGATAGTTGCCGAGATAGTCAGCATGACCCAGGGAAGAGCACACCCGAATCAGCGAGCCCTCCGGCGTTGGGAATGTGTACAGGCTTCGACGCACGAAAGGCTCGACGCCGAACGACTGCGCGACTGCGTATGTCGCTACCACGAAGCCAGTCGCCGCGATGACCCAAAGCGTGATGCGCAGCCGGCTTTCGGTCGCGCCTATTCCGGCGCTCAGGGCGAGGAAGAAGATAAAGAAACAACCGCGCGTAATGAGCCCCATATGATTGAAGTGAGTGCCAAACAGGGACACGACCGGGGCTACGCCGAAAAAAGTGGAAACCGCGACTACCAGGAAGTAAAGGCAAACGACGCCGACTAGCCGAGACTTCAAGTCACGTTTCGCACCGAGCTGCTTGAGTGCAAGCAATGCCGGCCGTTGCGCCATAAGCAACAGAAGCGTGGCGGCGCCGACGAGCAAAATTAGGAATTTCGGAAGCGAGTACTTGGTGTAGACCGCGCTGCTGAATGCCAGCGGTACGAGAACCAAAAGGGCGAGCGACGTCACGAACAGCGCGCCGCCCACATCGATTCTCGACCCTGGCTTTGAGCTCGAGGTTTTGTGTTTTCTTGCCACTCGCTTTTTGAAGGCCGCATTTGGCGGCGACTCGAAGCCGAGCTCCGGGGAAGAGCTCAATGAACAAAAGATAGCGATTAAGGGCACTCCTGTATGGGCGGTCCTCCTTAGAAGCCGCCCGACGCCTCGAGCTTTGCGGTACTTTGCGAGCTTTGCGCAAGGAATCCGCTCGAGAAATACGTTGAACGCAAAGCTCGCAAAGTACCGCAAAGCTCGCAAAGCGGTTTCTTCACCGTATCGGCTCGTTATTACGAGCGTGACTTACTCCGTGGACGCCCCTCACTGGGGAAGCGCTTCATCGAATGAGGGGCGGCCACGGAGGACCGCCCATACAGGACTACCGATTTCTCTGAAACACTCCCACTAGTTGGAAGATTTTGCCGGATACTTCTTCAACAGGTTCCGGGCGATCACCAGTCGTTGAAGCTCATTCGTTCCGCCGCCGATGATCAGCAGCGGGGCATCCCTGTAATACCTCTCGACGGGAAAATCTTTCGCGTAGCCGTTGCCGCCGAAGATTCGCATCGCCTCGAGCGAGCACTCCTGAGCGGTTTCGGTCGCGAACAGCTTCGCCATTCCTGCTTCGAGATCGCAGCGCTCGCCGCGGTCTTTCTTTTCGGCGGCGGCGTAGACAAGCAGGCGCGACGCTTCGATCTTTGTAGCCATGTCGGCGAGCTTTAGCTGAATGGCCTGGTGCTCGCAGATCGGCTTGCCGAATGTTTGTCTCTCCTGGGAATACTTGATCGCTTCTTCGAATGAGGCCCGCGCGATGCCGAGCCCTCGAGCGGCTACGTTTATGCGTTCGCTTTCGAGCCCGGTCATCACGTGCTTGAAGCCTTCGCCCTCGCGACCTCCGATAAGGTTCTCTGCCGGCACGCGGAAGTCTTCGAACAACAACTCGCAAGTCTCGAGGCTCTTGTATCCGAGCTTGTCGATGTCGCGGCTGACCGTCAGGCCGGGCTCGCCCTTCTCGGCAATGAACGCGCTCATTCCGGCGTAAGCAGGCGTTGCGTTCTTGTCGGTCTTCGTGAGCAACAGCATTATTTCCGCCCGGCGGCCGTTGGTGATCCACATCTTCGATCCGTTGATGTAGTAATAATCATCACGCCGTTCAGCGGTCGTCCTTATCGATTGCAAGTCAGTTCCGGCGTGCGGCTCGGATAAACAGATCGCCCCGCGCTTTTCGCCGGTTGCCATAATCGGCAGGAACTTTTGCTTTTGATCTTCGGAACCGAATCGCGCGATTACGTCGGCCAGCACACAATGAGTGCCGAGTATTCCGGCAAGCCCCATCCAGACTCTCGAGATCTCTTCGAAGATCATCGCGAACACGGTGTAGCTCAAGTCCAGCCCGCCGTACTGCTCAGGTATGTTGGCGCCGAACAAACCAAGGCTCTTCATTCCCTCGACGATTTCGGTGGGATACTCGTTGGCGTGTTCGAGCTCCGACGCAACCGGCGCGACTTCCTTGTCGAGAAACTTCTTGACGGTCGCGAGTATGAGTTGTTCTTCTTCGTTGAGGTTGTAAGCCATTCATCTCTCCGACGGCAGCACCAAAGCGGTGGCAATGATAGCACGCAGTGAGAAGTTCATCGAAGCTCGCGGGAATTCCGGCAGTGTTCGGATTCTGCGTTGCTTAATAACCTCCGCGTGCTTTGCGGTCCTTTGCGGCTTTGCGTTGAGAATTCGAATTGAATCTCAAGAATTCGTTTAACGCAAAGACGCAAAGGACCGAAAAGCACGCGAAGGACTGGCCGGACGTTGCAAGTCAGCAACCCACTCTAATACCGCCAACGCGTTCTTCATTTGATTGGGTCGGTGTCTTTGATTACGAGCACTGGGACTGGCTCTCGACTCGCGTCAGCCATCAACTCAGTTGTTCCTTCCGTGACTGATGCCGGCCTTGCAGGCAGGGCTGTTCTCTGTGATTCAAATTCCGGCCGCTGAGAGTCGGGCTTTTGAGAAAGAGCAGTAATGGGTTTCGGATTCAAAGTCCGCTGCAGCCGGCGCAGTCCTTGTTGCAAAGAGAGGAAAGCGAGAAGGCCGCCTATCACAATGAACACCCACCCGATGTTGGCCGCCTTGCCGTCGCTCCCAAGTACCATCGGAAGGCTCACTGCAAGGGTCAATAGAGTGACCAGCAACCCGAAGATGATCTCCTGCTGCGATGCGCTCGCGCCCGCGGTCATCCTCATTATCTCGAGCTCCGGCGGCAGCTTGCTTCCGGCAACCGGGGCCCCGCACGCTCTGCAGAAGCGGACGGCGCCGGTGCTCTCGGCGCCACAGCCGGAACAGATTACGTGACTGGTCGACGCAGCAGCGAGGGCGATGATGGCGTCGGCCTCGCGCTCGAGGGACTCCCGGTCGCCTCTGGTGAACAAATAGGGGACGGCGTAATCGAACGTGGCTACGGTGGAGGCCTTGCTTATTTGCTTCAGCCCGATCGTGAGCCGGCCTTGATACTCGAGAATGGTGGCGGTAAGGATGCTCCTGGACTGCTTTCGTTTGGCCTGAATAGGGCTCTCGCCAAGGACTACGTAGTTGAATTCTTCCAATACGTCGCAGATGCGATTACGCACAGTTTCAACGTCGCCGGGGATGATCCGGGTGAACTGATGTTCCTCATATGTTGGTCGACTACGTGGCATAAGCGTCTTGTCTGATCAATGACGGAGCACGGCGTTTGCGACAAGCCCAAAGGCCAAACCCGCGGCGCCGAGACAGACGCCAGTGGCCATCCAGTTCATATTGAAGAACGAGAACAGCGCCGCTACAAGGCTCGCGATTCCGGTAGCGATCCCAAGGAATACTGAAATGCCTGCAACGGTCTCGGCTCTATCAATCTCAGGTTTCATGGCAACCTCTCGTCACTAGGAAGTGAGTTTTCCTAGGGCTTTCAGGAATTGAGCGAGCCGATGAATCTTACTGTCTCATCCTGATCCATCCAGTCGTTCAAAGTTTGCGGACCGTTTGGTAGCCAAGACACGAGGAGGTCCAGGCATCCTGCGAAAAGCTCCGACACGAGACCAAAGTGAGAGTCTCGAACATTCGGAACATACGCATGGGCATCGCGGTTTCGAATGGTGCTGCCGAGCAGTTCGTAAGCGGCAAGGAGCTGTTGGCGCTCTGTGGCCGTTGCCTGCTTGACATCGCATAACCTCTTAAGGTGTTTTTGATAGAGTTGTCCAATCGTCCCGTAATTAGTCGTATGTAGTGTTCCCTGGGCGGAGGGTTGAAATTGCTTAACCCACACGTTCAGATCGGCGCTTGGGTACGCTGGAACGAGCTTGTCGGTGCGTAAGTCCACCTTACAGACTAGACAGACGCCCTTAGCCAGGAATTCTGCCCCGGCAGAAAAGTTGATCCAGGAAATGAGTCGGCCGAAGACGAGATCGAGATGCTTGTTAGCAGACTCGAACTCTTCGCGAGTTAGGGGAGAAAAGTGACCAGTATGCGAATTCCACTGGACGAGCCGCGAAAACTCTAGCAGGTGGACACCTGCAGTTACTTGAAGTCGGGCGTCGATTTCAATCGGATGCATCATCAGCTTGACGACTCCTGCGTATGTTCCTCTTGCCAAACTTCTTCCCTTGCCTCATCTATCAACACATCCAATTCTTCTTCGGTCATACCGCTTTCAACAAACTGCTTTCTGACAGGCGCAAGGATCTCATCTATGGTTCGAGGCTCGGGCCGCTCATTGTTTCGCGATTTCACTCTGTCCATTTTTCCTTCGTCACGAGGTGCTTATCCTTCGGCAACCAATCGATTGTGCGCGCTAGTTTAGACCTTCAACCCTTTCGACCCAATAGTCAGGACTTCGATGTTGATGGGCCACTGCTATTATGAAGATATGATCCTGTTCTATAGAGTAGAGCAATTTGTAGGGGAACTTGTGTAACGGACACTTCCTGATCTCTCCCCGTTCAATAGACCAAGCCAGGGGGTATCGGGCAATTCTGCGAGCCGCCCTTTTTACTTCAGCTTTGAATCTCTTTCCGAGACCTTCGTGTTCAAGTTCGTAGTAGCGCGCGGAATCTTCCAGCTCATGTTTAGCCAGCGTTGAAAAGATGACTCTCATTCCTTGAACACGTCCTCCATCGCAATCCCGCCTAGTCTGCCTGCCCGATATGCGGCTAGTCGTTTCTCTGCCTCTTCGGCCCAGATTGCATCGATCTCCGGATCCGGCTCATCGAGACTTCTAAGCAGGCCCTCAACTACCAAAAATCGTTCCTCTGTTTTTAAGGTCAGCGCTTGTTCGAGAACTTCTTTACCATCCATTTCAAATTACCTCGTCTTACTCGTGCCCGAGTGCAATTATAGAACACGTGAACGAACCCGGATTCCCACCCAGATTGTGTGCGAGCCCGAGCTTCATCTCTTTCACCTGCCGCTCGCCCGCCTTGCCCTGAAGTTGGTGATATATCTCATACAGCATCCGCAGACCGCTTGCTCCTATCGGATGGCCAAATGACTTCAACCCGCCGTCGGTGTTGACCGGCAAGTCTCCCGTCAAACCGAAAGCTCCGGAATCAATATCGATCTTCGACTTGCCCGGCTCTGAAAACCCAAGATCTTCGTAGATGATCATCTCGGTTATCGAAAAACAGTCGTGAACCTCGGCCATGCTCACTTCCTTGCGCGGGTCTTTGATGCCCAGTTGATCGTAGACCTGTTTGGCGGCGGCTTTGGTTTCAGGAAAACTGGTGAAGTCAAAGTCCGGGTCCAATCTGCCGGTGCCGGGACCGACCGCCAATCCCATCGCTTTGATCGTCACAAAGTCCTTGTTGAACTTTGGCGCAAGCTCCGTTCGAGTGATTATTGCCGCGGCCGCTCCGTCCGTAGTCGGGCAGCAGTCAAGCAGGCCAAGCGGCGAAGCGATCATCGGGGCCTTCATCGCCTGCTCGACGGTGATCTCTTTTTGAAAGTGAGCCTTCTTGTTTCGCGCGCCGTTGAAGTGATTCTTGACCGATATCTTCGCCAGTTCTTCCTTGCCCGTGCCGTACTTGTGAAAGTAGCGATTCGCGGCGAGCGCGAAAGCTCCCGGAGCGGTGTTGCCCGCGCCGATCACGCTCGAGGCCGCGCCCGGCAATCCCGAATAGCCGGAGTCTTTGAGCTTCTCGAACCCGACCACCAGCACAAGATCATAAGCCCCCGCCGCAACTGCGAACGCCGCATTCCGAAGCGCGTCCTGCCCCGTCGCGCACATGTTTTCGATGCGAGTGATCGGAATGTACTGAAGCTTGAGCGGCCGCGAGAGCGCTTGCCCCGACATGCCCGAGACGAGCGTCCCAACCCATGCGGCTTCAATCTGAGCGGGCTCGACGCCGGCATCCTCGAAGGCTTCGTATGCGGCTTCCACTATCAAGTCCTCTTCGCTCTTGTCCCAATGCTCGCCGAACTTCGTGCATCCCATTCCGATGATCGCTACGCGGTCGCTGAGGTTTTTCATGTGTTGTCTCCTCTTCCGGTTGAGGGTTCAGAGTTCCGGGTTCAGGGTTCAGAGTTCCGGGTTCGGAGTTCCGGGTTCGGAGTTCCGGGTTCGTCTACGAGTAACAATGCCAACTGAACTCTAAAGCCAGAACTCTAAACCCTGAGCTCTGAACCCTGAACTCTGAACCCTGAACTCTGAACCCTGAACCCTGAACTCTGAACTCTGAACCCTGAACTCTGAACCCTGAACCCTGAACTCGTCCTGATTCTACCACCCGAGTACGTTCAATCAAGCAAGCCAACGGTCGCTTGCCATCGGCATTCAGGCTGTGTCATATATTGCCGCTGCAAGCTCGAACTCAAGCCTTCAATCGGGAGATCATTTATGTGGACCAAACTGAATCGCAGAGACTTCGTCAAGTCAGCCGTCGGCGCCGGAGCGGCGATAAAAGTGCTCGGCCGCGCGCCAATGGTGATGGGCAATGTGCGCGGCGCAAACGATCACATCAACATCGGGATGATCGGAGTCGGCGGCCGAGGCAGCGATCTGCTTGGCTGGGTCATGAAGACCGGCGAGCAGGAGAAAACTCCCGCCCGTGTCGTCGCAGTGTCGGATGTCTACGCCAGACGGCTCAACAAAGCCAAGGAGACCGCGAAATGCGACGGTTACATGGACTACCGCGAGGTCCTCGATAAGAAAGACATCGACGCGGTGATCATAGCTACTCCCGATCATTGGCACGGACGCATCGCAATCGAAGCGATGGACAAGGGGAAGGATGTCTATCTCGAAAAGCCGATGACTCATACCGTCGAGGAAGCAAGGCGGGTTCACGAAAAAGTGGTTTCGAGCGGCCGCGTGCTTCAGGTCGGCTCACAGACTACAAGCTCCGATCAATGGTGGAAGGCTCGCAAAGCAATTCAGGACGGAATGATCGGAAGGCTGATAATGAGCCAGGGCTCTTATCATCGCAACTCGACGCTGGGTGAATGGAATTGGAAGATCGATCCGGCAGCCGGCCCCGAAGGCAAGGGCGAAGACTTTATCGACTGGAAGATGTGGCTCGGCGACGCGCCAAAGCGAAAGTATGATGGCGATCGCTTTTTCCGTTTTCGCAAATACTGGGACTACTCGGGCGGCATCGCGACCGATCTGTTCTATCACGTGATGGCTCCGCTGAACATTTGCTGGGGCGAGGCGCAGTTCCCTTCTCGCGTGATGGCGAGCGGTGGAATATACATCTTCAAGGACGAGCGTGAAGTTCCCGACACATTCACCCTCACCGCCGATTACGCAAAAGGCCACACGCTTGTGTTGAGTTCCTCGATGGCGAACGAGACTCACATCCCCGGGCTGATACGCGGGCACGAAGGAACGATAATGATGGTTCCCGACGGCCGCTTCGAAGGCAAAGTCGACTCCATCACAGTCACGCCGTCGAAGATAGCAAAGCAGACTTTCGAAGAGAAGTTTGGCGGCGCCGAAGCCAAGATCAACTGCGAGCCTCGCGAGGACCATATGCAGAATTTCCTGCGCTGCGTTCGCACTCGCGAGAAGCCGGTGCTTGACTCGCTGACTGCTTACAAGGCGATGGTGACCATCGGCATGAGCGTGCAGTCATATCGCGAAGGCCGGGTGCTCTACTTCGACGAGCGCAAACAGAAAGTGGTCAGCGAACAGCCAAAGGCTTAGCATCTTGTCATCGAGGAATCGGCAGTCAAGCGAACGACGGTCGATCTCTGGGGCCATCCGGATCTGATCGTCATCTATCGGAATGCGCGCTAATGCGCTGACCGGCATGAAGAGGCTGATTGGATTCGGACCTTGGATATCTCACCGGACATCTAGCGTACGAGGCACGAGTAGACAACCCACTTCCCGTCAACCAGCCCGCCCACCAGCGTGTAGACTTCGACGTCATCGCCTTTGGAGAGTCTCCAGTTGCGGAACAACTTGTCGGGGGGCTTGCGTTCCAGCTCAACTCGGCCGCCGGGCATGTGGTAGACCATTTTCGCGAAGCTCGCGACTTCGGTTCCGCTCGCGTCGTCGTGAAGCACCGCGGGGAGCAGTTTGTCGAGCTTGGCCTGAGCGTCGGCGCGAGCCGCAGCCTCGGCGTTGTCTTTAGCCATCTTCTCGTCGAGTTGTTTTTGAGTTTGATCCGCGCGCTGCTTGAGCGCCGCGTTCTCCTGAATGAGTCTCTTCTTTTCAGATTCGCTCGACGAGTATAAGGCGTAATTGGTCGACAGCAGCACAATCGCTCCGACGAGCGCTGCGATGGTGATGATCAATGCCAGAAAGAGCCAGCGCCTTTTTGCGGATTCGGTCTGCTCGATTTGTTGTCTGATGTTATCGACGTCGCTCTGATTGTAGTTGACGGCGAACTCGTTATGAGTACGAGTGCCTGCATGATGGGCGGCTGCCTGGGGTGGTTCGTGCGATATAGCCATAGCCCCTCTCGAAGGTGATTGAGGTTCGATCGAGCCTGGGCGGATTTCACATCGTCCGCAGCGACATCTTACACCTCTATGCAAGCCGAATCCACGATAAGATGGGACGGAGTTCAGGGTTTAGAGTTCGGAGTTCAGAGTTCAGAGTTCAGCCTTTAGGCTGCTGTCTTGGGAAAGCTAGCTCTAACGCGAGTCTGCAAGCTAAAGCTTGAACTCTGAACCCTGAACTCCGAACCCTGAACTCTCAACCCTGAACTCCGAACCCACTTCACGCCACGATCAACCTGGCGTCTTCCATGAACAGATACTTGCGCCATTCGGGACGCGACTCCGCCGAGTGGCAAAGCACCGCTCGCTCCATTCCATAAGTCAGCGCCGCCGGATTCGCGAGCAGCGGCATTCTCGCTTCTTCAGGCGTGCGATCTCCCTTACGCTGATTGCAAGCGAAGCATGCGGCACACAGGTTCTCCGCGGCCGTTCGTCCCCCGCGCGAACGCGGAAGGATGTGGTCGACGGTCAGCTCGAACGGGCCACCCTTCACACCGCAGTACTGGCAGCGGTAACGGTCGCGCGCCAGGATTCGCGAGCGCTTGGTGCTCGAGCGGCCCTGTCGTCCCCTGACGTCGATGTACTCGATCAAGCGAATGACGGAAGGCTGTGGAAACACGAAGTGCTGCGAGCGAAGCACCCGGCCGCCATCGAGCTCCACCACTTCGGCCGAACCTTTCCACACAAGGCGGACCGCGCGAGGTATGGCTACGATTCCGAGCGCCTCATACGAAGCATTCAATAGCAGGACTTTTCGAGTTAGAGCCATAACAAACCGATGCTTGAGGATTGAGGATCGAAGATCGAGGATAGAGGTTTGATTCACCAGGCGACAACTTCGATCTTCGATCCTCTATCTTCTATCCCTCTATCTTCTATCTTCCAGCCATAACAAACCGATGATTGAGGATCGAAGATCGAGGGTAGAGGTTTGATTCGCCAGGCGACAACTTCGATCTTCGATCCTCTATCTTCTATCCCTCTATCTTCTATCTTCTATCTTCCATCCTCGATCCTCGCTCCTTAAGCCGGCGACCGGATTCGAACTGGTGTCTGCTGCTTACGAGACAGCCGCTCTGCCGATTGAGCTACGCCGGCGACGTGCGTGGTGTCTTAAATTTGGAGTGCGGCGGCAAGGTACTCCGCGACGCCGCTTTCATTCCCAATCGATTCAATCACCAGCCAAAGCGGCGTCGCGGAGTACCTTGCCGCCGCACTCCAAATTTAAGACACCCCCGCATCGTGTAATGCGCGCTACGTCCGACAAGCTGGCAGCTTGTCGGACATTACAGTGGTCAGGGAGAGAATCGAACTCTCACGTCCGGTTTGTAAGACCGGCGCCCTGCCGTTAGGCCACCCGACCGGAAAGAACTTCGACGCGTCGACGGAAGATGCGGCGACGCCGCAAAGCATCCCGCTGTTAAGAGCCTCGTGTGAGAGTCGAACTCACGCCGTCGGTTTGGAAGACCGAAGTCATAGCCGCTAGACCAACGAGGCTTAGGGTTCAGAGTTCATCAAGCTTTAGCTTGCAAGTTCAAGGTCGGAGCGTCAGCTTGTCGAAGACCGCAGCCTAAAGGCTGAACTCTGAACCCGGAACCCTGGACTCTGAACACCGAACCCCGAACCCTGAACCCTCTTGAACCTCCCAGAGCTTCGTGCTGGATTCGAACCAGCGCCGCCGGTTTACAAGACCGGAGTCATAACCCCCTAGACCAACGAAGCGCAGTGACTCCGGTTGGACTCGAACCAACGGCCTCCTGTTTCGTAGACAGGCGCTCTGATCCATCTGAGCTACGGAGCCATATTCAAATAACGCGGACGGCAGGACTCGAACCCGCATCGACTTGTTTCGAAAACAAGCGCCTGTTCCATTCGGCCACGTCCGCAAGCTGCGAAGCCAGGGATCGAACCTGGAGTCTCTCGGGTCAAAACCGAGTGTGTTGCCGATTACACCACTTCGCAATGTTGGTGGTTGGGGTGAGAGTCGAACTCACTTCCTCTGGAGCTTCACACCAGCGCTCTTCCAGATGAGCTTCCCAACCTTCCGATTGAGGATTGCGAACCGCGGATTTCAACCTGTGTCTACGGACAGCCCCAGTCAATCCGCAATCCTCAATCCGCAATCATCACGGTTGCCAATTCCACACCGGCTCGAGCCCCGA
>Ga0134124_10000335_pt1 | contig 40837 bp, 41 predicted proteins | sample KB304_FD_96880 | JGI IMG/M metagenome (GOLD analysis project Ga0134124, IMG submission 96880) | Terrestrial soil microbial communities without Nitrogen fertilizer from Kellogg Biological Station, Michigan, USA - KB3-0-4 | ecosystem: Environmental > Terrestrial > Soil > Unclassified ...
CGAGCCGGCGGTTGTTACGCCGGGAAAGTCCGCCGGGGATCCTCCGTCGGATGCTCTTGTTCTGTTTGACGGCAAGGACCTCACGAAGTGGCGCGGGACATCCTCCAATGGTGAAGCGAAATGGAAGGTGCAAGGCGGTTACATGGAAGTGGCGCCGGGCACGGGCGACATCGCCACCAGACAGGAGTTCACGGATTGCCAGTTACACATCGAGTGGGCTACGCCGCCGGAAGTGAAGGGGGAAGGGCAGGAGCGAGGAAACAGCGGTGTCTTTCTGATGGAGCGCTACGAAGTGCAGGTTTTGGATTCGTTCGAAAACAAGACCTACTTTCACGGACAGGCCGGTTCGATTTACAACCAATACGCTCCGCTGGTCAACGCTTCGCGCAAGCCCGGCGAGTGGCAGAGCTACGACATCATCTTCAAGGCGCCGCGGTTCGATGAGCAAGGCAAGGTCACCGAGCGCGCGCGAATCACCGTGCTTCACAATGGAGTGCTTATACAGAACAACGTCGAGATCTACGGCAACACCTGGCACGATCGTGCGGCAAATTACATTGCGCACGGCCCGGGTTCGCTCAGGCTTCAGGACCATGGGAATCCAATCCGGTATCGGAATGTGTGGATAAGAGCACTGTAGAAATATGCCTAACGCGGCTCAGTTCGGGTGTACAATTGGTGCCATCGTTTTGTAAAGGAGGACACTCATGACGTCCCTAACCCCCGCTCGAGTCCGGTCATCAGTTGGTTCGTTCTTAAGACCAGCCGTTCTGCTCTTCGTGGCGCTCATCTTCTCCACGAACGCGGTTGCCCAGACAGGGCTGCCTAAGGACGACGTGGCGTTGGACATCATTCTCACGGGGACAACAAATCCTGCGATCAGGCTCGCGTTGAGTAGGGGCTACAGCTCCACGCAAATTCGCCGCGAGCAACTGATGGTTATCGATGCAAACGCCGCCGGCGACTTCGCGAGTGTGTCGCTGGCGGCTGAACATGTTGGCGACGCGATCAGGATAACGCTGTTTATATTCCATAATGGTTCTTCAAACCCCGACTTGTCGACCGAGAGGAAGCCAAGGCTGACCGCATCGTACTCTTACTTGCTTCACGAGGGAGAATCTATTCGTCCGCCTGAACTGACTCAGCTTGGCATAGAGCCTTTCGAGCTGAAGCTAATGGTGGCAAAGACTCGCGTGTTGAATCCGGGTGAAGAGTTTCCGATAGTCAATAACACGACGGCTCTCGCGGTTGAAAGACTCGAGCAGCACCTTGAGGGTTATCGGCTCTGGCTGAAAAACACATCAAGCAAAAACGTTTCGGCGTTCAACGTCGCGAGTGGAAGAACGGGGTTTGGAGCCGAAGGGCGAAGAAATACGCCAGCCATCGCAGCGGGAGCTACGTCCGACGAGATACGGCTTGGGATGGTTGAAGGACGCGGCATAACGATCACCTTCGCTGTTTTTGAAGATGGCACGTTTGAGGGCGACGCAAGACAAGCTGCTCCGATTTTGGCGAAGGCAGAGGGGATGAGGATTCAGGCGCCGCATGTCTTGCGCAAGATCGACCAAACGTTGGGCGTCTCTGACAACGAACTGGTCGAGGCATTTGACAAAACAGAGAGCGAGTTGTGGCTCATACCCGAAGCGATCGACAAACCATCCGCGCTGGAATTACTGAAGATCAGGTTCCCGTCGCTCGATGAAAAAACCTGGAGTGTTCTCTACGAAGGTCTGAAAGGTGGTCTCTACGACGCGAGAAATATCGCGCTCGCGGACATGGGCGTGAGTCGACGAAGTGTTAGAGAGCGTCAGCTACGTATGAGAGATGACGCCGAAGCCTCGAGGGCCCTTAGAGCGACTCTGGAGCAGGTGAAGCAAACTCTGGAAGAAATCATTTCGGGTAAGCGTAACTGATCAGCTAAATTCAAGACACGCTCTGGGCGTGATTAAGAATAGGACTTATGGTGGACGGGGCACCTCGTCGATGGAAGCTCTGGAGAATTCATAGAACCCCGTCGGGGTAGAATGTTTATAGTATCGAGATCGCTAGGTTGCAAACCCGTAGGGGTGGAATGTTCTGCGCGCTAGAGGTTTATGCCGCTCCTAACGGAGCTCGGAAGTCCGCGTGCGGTATTTACTATAAACATCGCACCCCTACGGGGTTGCCGAGCGGAACGCTCGATCGCCGCTTCGAAGTGCCGCGACCCAAGTCCGATTTCTAATACACCCCACCTCTCTACAGGCAAGAGTCTAGTTAGACAGGACCCGTGATAGCCGGGTTGATATTGTGCCGCGGCATTGACTGGCTTTACCTTGCAGGTGTATTAATCTCTTCAACGATCTTCCTGGGTAGAGGAGAGGAAAATGACTGACGACATGACTACCCGGCCTACCATCGAAACAGTCCTTGAAAGAATCGGCGCGTTCGATGAGAAGATCGACGACCGAATCAACGCCCTCGAGAAAACGATCGACGACCGGATCAACGCGCTTGAGCAAAAGATCGACGAGCGGATCGATGCCCTTGAACGGAAAGTTGATGCGCGCTTTGATCAGGTTGATGCGCGCTTTGCTCAGATTGACGAACGCTTTGCTCAGATTGACGAGCGCTTTGCTCAGATTGACGAGCGCTTTGCTCAGGTTGACGAGCGCTTTGCTCAGATTGACGAGCGCTTTGCTCAGATTGACGAGCGCTTTGCTCAGATTGACGAGCGCTTTGATCAGGTTAATGCACGCTTCAGTCTGGTGGATAACGAAATCGATCGTCTCGCTAGCGTAGCTCATCATACCAAAGCTGAAATGCACACATTGCGGCTCGCGTTCAGAGAAATGCAGGCGCATTTGAAAGAGGCGCTCCCCGTTTTGCAAGAGTCCTGACCAATCGCGGAACAACCACCACTTCGTCCGCTATGACGCCCGCCGGCGCGTAAGATTTGCTGCGCCTGTTTCGCTCCGCAAAGCATTCCGCAAGGCGTTCGTTGATTCACAAGCAGCTCTCACACTATTCTCTCCACTTGGGTGAACGTGAAGCGCGCCGATTGTTGGAGATCACCCTCAGGAGGTTGTGTGTCAGCACGATTGCTTCTCGTTTTTGCGGTTACGGAATTTCTCCTTTGTCTGACTCCCGATCCTGCAGTCTTGTTGGTTGTTTCGCAAGGTCTGAGGAGCGGGTTCAAATCCAGCCAGAAGGGCATACTCGGAATACTCGTCGGTAACGCGATTTACTTTATCCTTTCGGCGCTGGGACTGGGCGCGCTTTTGATGTCGTCGGCAACTTTGTTCCAGGCAATCAAGTGGACGGGCGCCGCGTACCTGGTGTTCATCGGTCTGAGGATGTTGTTGGCGAAAGAGCGCCCGGCGAATCCGGATCTCTCGATCGAAGCCAAACCATCGATCAGACTTTTCTCCGAGGGGCTCGTGACCCAGTTGTCGAACCCAAAGGCGATAGTATTCTTCAGCGCGCTTCTGCCTCAGTTCCTGTCACCGGACGGCGGCGTGGTCGAGCAGTTTGCAATGCTGGGAATCGTGTCGCTCGGAATAGAAGTCTGCGTTTTGTTGACTTATGGATGGGCGGCCGAGCGAGGCAGCCGGCTGATGCTCAAGGGAAGGTTTTCCATACTGACGGATCGAATAGCAGGAGGATTCCTGATCGGCGCAGGGTTGGGACTTGCTGCGATGAGGAGGCTGTGAATGTTGAATAGCCGTTCAGTCTGCCGCGCCGATGCAGGTAACCGCTGATTTGGACTGGCTTCGAGTAGTGGGTCAGGTTGAAGGTCCGGTTCAGAGTTCAGGCTTTAGCTTGCCATTTTTCATACCATAAAGATCGAGAGCAAGCTAAAGCTTGAACTCTGAACCTCAACTTGACCCACTGCGGACAGAGTCTGGCTTTGCGGGCGGGAATTGAACGCGCTATATTGACGCTCTCCCAGTGGAACCGGCGCGGTAGATCTCATTGCGCTTATTCTCGAGTGCCGAGTGCACTCCCATCTGGAATCATGGCTACAACGAAGAATCCTTTCAGCCTCTCTGCCTCAGCCGAACCGGACCGTCTTGCCGACATCTACCGCGCGGCAGCCCGGATAATTTGCGAAAAAGGTTACGACGCTACTTCGATGAATGATATTGCGGAAGCTGTTGGGATCACGAAGTCGGGTCTCTATCATCACGTTTCGGGAAAACGAAATCTGCTCTTCAACATAATGAACTTCGGATTGGATTCGCTCGAAGAGCAAGTCATCGCCCCGTCGCGCGGCATCGCTGATCCGGAGCGGCGCATAAAGACGATCATCATCAACCACGTGCATCTGATCACCAGCCGCAGCACGCCGCAGGGCAATAATCCGGTGTCAATCGTTCTTGATGAAGTTGCAGGCCTGACCCCGGCTCAGCGGCGCAAGACCGATCAGCGTAAGCGCGCTTACGTGGATTTGATCAAAGGCACCCTCAAGCAACTGGAAGCGCAAGGACGATTGAGGGACGTCGACCTGGATGCTGCGACATTCAGCCTGCTCGGCATGATTCTTTGGGTCGCTCGCTGGTACAACCCGGATGGCCGCCTGACGCCCGAGCAGGTCTCCGAAGAGATTACAAACATCGCGCTGGGTGGCCTGCTCAAACCTGAAGCTGGAAGCCCTAAATCGTGATTTAGTCGTCGTTGTAATTAATCACGGCAGTTCATACCCACCTCGTGCGTTGGTGGGATTATCGGCATCCGATGTGAGCTGTCGCGTCCCTTTTTCAGCAGCCTGCTAAGTACTCACATTGCCACAGAGGGACGCCCACGGAAGGACGCCCTTACAGGTCAAAAAGGAGAAACGGGGATGACCACCAAGAATACCTATCCAGATAGTCAGGAGGCTTTTGGCAAGCACAGCCGCCGCGGTTTTCTAAAAGGGATGTCACTCGCAGTCGCTGCCGCGGGCGTGACGTCCGCGCTTCCGCGTGGCTCTTCGGCCCAGACCGCCGCGCCTTCTCGTCCGGCCGGTAGTCTCGGAAGCAACGCCGAGAGCGCACTGTTTCATGTAGTGGAAACTACTTCGGGCAAGGTTCAAGGGATAGCTACCGCCGGGATCAAGGAATTCAAGGGCATTCCGTACGGCGCATCCACCGGCGGCAAAAACCGGTTCATGCCGCCCAGGAAGCCCGCGCCGTGGACCGGTGTGCGCGAGTGCTTCACTCACGGCCAGTGTTGTCCTCAAACTCTTTCCAGCCTGCGGTCGGAATATGGAATGATGATCCAATGGGATCAACAGTCCGGTGGCATGGGTGAGGATTGCCTGGTGCTCAACGTATGGACGCCCGGGGTAAACGACGGAGCAAAGCGAGCCGTGCTTGTTTCGTTCCACGGCGGCGGCTTCAGCACCGGGTCGGGCAATGCGCCTGGATTTGACGGCGCGCAATTGGCTCTCTTTGGCGACGTAGTGGTGGTTACAGTCAATCATCGGCTCGCCAGTTACGGTTACACGCATTTGGCCGACCTGGGCGCGCCGCCCGAATTCGCTTACGCCGGCGTGAGCGGAATAATGGACCTGGTCGCGTCGTTGCAATGGGTGAAAGACAACATCGCGAACTTTGGCGGCGACCCCGGACGCGTGATGATCTTCGGGCAGTCGGGCGGCGGCGCAAAGACAACGACGATGCTTGCGACGCCTTCCGCAAAGGGTCTTTTTCACCGGGCCGCGGTGCAGAGCGGCTCGTCGCTCCGGCTCACCACGCGCGAGCAGGCCACGAAAACCGCCGAGCTGCTGCTGGCTAAGCTCGAGATCCCGAAGTCACGGATCGCCGACCTGCAGAAGATATCCTGGCAACAATTGCTCGAGGCTCAGGCCGCAGTCGCTCCCGGGCTTGGCGGTGGTTTTTCGCCGGTCGTCGACGGAACGATTCTTCCGCATCATCCGTTCGATCCAGTCGCGCCGCCGGAGTCGGCGGATGTGCCGATCATAGTTTCGACGACGCTCGAAGACGCCGCGCTTGCCCTGACAAATTTTGATCTTACCGAAGCCGCCCTGAAGACGATTCTCACGCAACGGTATGCAGAGAAGGCGGACGAGATTCTCGCGCTTTACAAGCAACGCTATCCGCAGAAGTCGCCTTTCCTGCTTCAAGCTCAGGTGTTCACGGATTCGGGTTTTCGCCGCTCGGCAATCGCCCAGGCTGAGCGCAAGGCCGCGCTTGGGAAGGCTCCGGTGTTCATGTATTTATGGGAATGGGTATCCCCGGGCTTTGGCGGGAAGTTCGGTGCGGTACACGGCACGGACGTGTCTGCTTCATTCCACAACGTGCGCGACAATATCGTTGGAGTTGGTAACCCCGAAGGCAAGGTGATGTGCGATCGGCTGGCGTCGGCATGGGTGTCTTTTGCGAAGACCGGTGATCCGAACAACGCGCGCATCCCTCGCTGGCCGGCTTACGATGCGACGAGTCGCGCAACGATGATCTTCGATACAGACACTCGAGTCGAGAACGATCCGCGCAGCGAGATTCGAAAGTTCTGGGAGCAGCAGCCGCCGGCGCGAAGCATCGCAGGCTGACGAGCTTGGCAACTCTCAAATTTGCTTGTACCTTTGGAGTGCGGCGGCAAGGTACTCCGCGACGCCGCTTTGGCTTCGAATTGTATTGTCAGCAAAGCGGCGTCGCGGAGTACCTTGCCGCCGCACTCCAAAGCAACGGCACCGCGGAGTACATTGCGCCGCGCTCCAAATTAACACTCGACATTGGTAAGGGAGAGACTTTGATGCCTGCGATGACAATCAACGTCAACGGGAAGGACCGGATTGTAAACGTCAGTCCGGACATGCCGCTGCTCTGGGTGTTGCGCGACACGCTCGAGCTGACCGGCACCAAGTTCGGTTGCGGAATGGGGCTGTGCGGAGCATGCACCGTCCACCTCAACGGTGCGGCGGTGGTCAGTTGTCAGACGAGCGTAAAGACCGCTGTAGGCAAAACCATCGTGACTATCGAGGGCCTGAATGCGAACGCCGAGCATCCGGTCCAGGTGTGCTGGCGCCAGGCCAACGTTCCGCAATGCGGCTACTGCCAGAGCGGACAGATTATGGCCGCCGCGGCATTGCTCAAACAGAATCCGAAGCCTGACGATTCGGACATCGACATCGCGATGCGAGGCAACATCTGCCGGTGCGGAACCTATCAGCGCATTCGCCAGGCGATCAAAATGGCGGCGGAGGTGAAGAAATGAATCGCATCGACCTCGTAACACGCCGCACTTTCTTAGGAGGAGTATTCTCGGCTGGAGCTTTTGTGCTCGGCGCTCGCCTCTTGCCGGCCCAGGGTTTCTCGGCCTTCGCAGGCACGAGCACTGCAAGCGGAGCCGACAATGCCGCCTGGCATCCGAGTGTCTACCTGGGAATCGAGACCGACGGCGCCGTGATCGTCGTCGCGCACCGTTCCGAAATGGGCACGGGAATTCGCACAGGACTGCCGATGATAGTGGCCGACGAACTCGACGCCGACTGGTCGCGTGTGAAAGTAGAGCAGGCCCTCGGTGATGTAAAGTACGGTTCGCAGAACACCGACGGCTCGTGCTCGATTCGCGATTTTGGCGATGCGATGCGCGACGCCGGCGCGACTGCTCGGCTTATGCTCGAGCGCGCGGCGGCTTCCAAGTGGGGCGTGTCCGCCGATGAGTGCAAGGCGAAGAACCATGAGGTCGTTCATGCTTCCAGCAAACGTAAGCTTGGCTACGGAGAGTTGGCAACGCTGGCTGCCGCGCAGCCGGTGCCTAAGAAAGAAGAGCTGAAGTACAAACCCGCGTCGGAGTACCGCTACATCGGCAAGGATTTTCCGACGGTTGACCGCGACGATATCAGCGCCGGACGCGGGACCTTCGGGATCGATGCGCGAATGCCGGGAATGGTGTATGCGTCAATCGAGCGCTCGCCGGTGCTTGGCGGCAAGCTCAAAAGTTTCGACGACCAGGAAGCTAAGAAAGTACCCGGCGTGCAGCAGACCGTGGTCATCCCGACGTTCAAGCCGCCTCACGGGTTTCAGGCGCTCGGCGGCGTGGCAGTCATCGCCGATAACACCTGGTCTGCGATGAAGGGCCGCGCGGCTTTAAAGGTTGAATGGGAGTCCGGCGACCATGCGGGCTACGAATCGGCCGCATACAAAAAAGAGCTGTTCGAAACTGTTCGCAAACCTCAAAAGGCCGCGCGCAACATCGGGGACGTGGACGCGGAGTTCGCGAAAGGCGGCAAGACGCATGAAGCTGAGTACTACGTGCCTCATCTTTCGCACGCTCCGATGGAACCACCCGCCGCGGTAGTCGAATTCAAAGACGGCAAAGTCGTAGCCTATGCGGCAACGCAGAACCCTCAGGCCGTCCAGGATACGGTTGCGGCGGCGCTGGGCATCGACAAGAAGGATGTCGAATGTCACGTGACGCTGCTCGGCGGCGGCTTCGGCCGCAAATCGAAACCCGACTACGTTGCGGAAGCGGCCATCCTGTCGAAAGCCGTCGGCAAACCGGTCAAGGTCGCGTGGAGCCGCGAGGACGATATCCGCTTCGATTACTATCACACCGTCTCGGCGATGTACGTCAAAGCGGCGCTCGATGAGAAGGGCAAACCGACGGCGTGGCTGCAACGTTGCGCGTTCCCATCCCTGATGTCGACGTTTAGCCCGGCGGCCAACTCTGCCAGCGGCGGCGAGCTGGGTATGGGCTGGACGAACTTGCCGTTCGACATTCCTAATCATCGAGCGGAAAACGGACCGGCTCAGAATCATCTTCGCATCGGCTGGCTGCGTTCGGTGGCGAACATCCAACACGCCTTCGCGATTCACTCGTTCGTCGATGAGTTGGCGAATCTCGCCAGGCGAGACCGGGTCGAGTATCTGCTCGAGGTGTTGGGCAAGCCCCGCACGATCGATCTCGGTGGGAAGAGTCCGCTTGCCGCCAAGTACCCGCTCGATACCGGCCGGTTGCGAAACGTGATTGAGGTTGCGGCCGAGCGCTCGGGTTGGGCGAAGAAGAAGCCGTCGAAAGGCCGAGCGCTTGGCATTGCCGCGCACTGGAGCTTCTACACTTACGTTGCCGCCGTCGTCGAAGTAGAGGTGGATGACAACGGCAAGGTGAGAATTCCTCGCGTCGATATGGCGGTTGATGCGGGCCGTGTGATAAGCCCGGATCGCGTGAAGGCTCAGTTCGAGGGCGCCGCGGTGTTCGGCGCCGGCATAGCGTTGCTGAATGAGATCACCGCTTCGGGCGGCAAAGTTCAACAGTCGAACTTTCATGACTACAGGGTCCCGCGGATGGAGGAGGCGCCGATCGAAACGCGAGTGCACATCGTGCAAAGCGACGCGCCGCCCGCCGGAGTCGGCGAACCCGGTGTGCCGCCGATGCCACCCGCAATTTGCAACGCGATATTTGCGGCAACCGGCAAACGCATTCGCGAATTGCCCGTCAAGAAGCAATTGGCGTGATTTGGAGTGCGGCGGCATCTGTGCGTCGCCGCCGCTTTCGACTAGTAGTGAGCTAAAGCGGCGGCGACGCACAGATGCCGCCGCACTCCAAATTAGACGCGCGACAATCTAAACCAAGAGGTATCCCATGCGCCGTAATCTGACTCTGCTTGTTTTCGCTCTGGCCGTCGCCGTTTCCACATCGGCACTGTCACCCAACGGCAACATCAAAGTTGAAGGCGGGTTGATCTCCGGCACGACCGCCGACGGCGTTCGCAGTTTCAAAGGCATTCCATTCGCAGCTCCGCCTGTCGGCGAGCTGCGCTGGAAAGCGCCGCAGCCGGTCGTCGCCTGGGATGGAGTTCGAAAATGCGATGCCTTCGGTCCGGCATGTCCGCAGTCTTCCTACCCGCAAGCCTCAATGTATTATTCACCACCAGAGAAGATGAGCGAGGATTGTCTATACCTTAATGTTTGGACGGCCGCCAACGCCGGCGAAAAGCGGCCGGTGATGGTGTGGATTCACGGCGGCGCGCTGACACGAGGCTCCGGCTCGCGGCCTACTTACGACGGAACGGCGCTGGCGAAGAAGGGCGTGGTGCTGGTGACGGTCAATTATCGTCTGGGTCCTCTCGGGTACCTTGCTCACCCGGACTTGACGAGCGAATCAGCCCGGCACTCGTCTGGAAACTATGGCGTGCTCGATCAGGTTGCGGCGCTGAAGTGGGTGCAGAAGAACATCGCAGCCTTCGGCGGCGATGCGAAGAACGTCACGATCTTTGGCGAATCCGCCGGGTCGTGGAGCGTCAACACTCTTGTCGCGACGCCGCTGGCCAAAGGGTTGTTTCACCGCGCGATCGGCGAGAGCGGCGCATACTTCGGGCCGATGCCCTACCTCAAAGATGACCGGAACAAGTTAGCGTCAGCCGAGAAAGTCGGTGTGGCCTTTGCCAAAGCCGCCGGCGCGGATTCAATCAAAGCGCTTCGCGAATTGCCTGCCGAGAAAATCGTCGACGTCTTCAACAATGATGCGGAGGGGAAGAAGTTCAGAACACAGCCGTGCGTCGATGGATGGGTGCTGCCCGATGAGATCCGAAATATCTTTGCCCGGAAAATGCACAATGATGTGCCGGTGATTGTCGGTTCGAATGCCAACGAGATGACGACGCTGACCACTCCGGATTCGGTGCCAAAGACGATGGAGGAATATCGCAAACGAGTCTCGATGCAGTACGGCGAAATGATTGCGGAATTCGACGCGGTCTATCCGGTGAAGACCGGCGCGGACATCGCACCCGCTTATCTGGGCGCCCTGCGGGACGGGCTGTTCACGCTCAACATGCGGACGTGGGCGAGAATGACCGCAAACGGGCGATCAAAAGCTTACCTCTATTCTTTCAGCCACGTTCCGCCCAATCCGCGGAGCAAGTATCTTGGCGCTTATCACGCCAGTGAGATTCCTTACGTGTTTAATAATCTCAACCGTCAGAACCCGCTGTTGACTGAGGCCGATCAGAAACTCGCCGACACGATGATGAGCTACTGGGTGAACTTTGCGAAGACCGGGGACCCGAACGGCGCAGGCTTGCCGAAGTGGGCGTCCTACAACCGCGAGTCGGAGCCCTATCTGGACTTCGGTGATTCGGTTCAGGTGCGAAATCATCTTTTGAAAGAGCAGGTTGATTTCATCGAGCAATTTCAGAAACGCACGCTTAACTGAGCCCCGCGCGGATGACGAAGTCAAAGAGAGAAAGATTCGAAGGTGAATTACTGCTCGGGCACAAGGGCTTCGCTGTCGAGTTCGATAAGAGCTTTACAGGATGGACAGGATATTCAGGATGTTGTTTGCCATCCTGTTCATCCTGTTAATCCCTGTCTATTTCTTCTCAACGTGTCGCCGAAAAATACTCGGCGGGTTAGTGTTCACGGTGCATCGTGCCGCGCTCGCGAAAGTTTTGGATGCCTAAAACGAAAAAGAAAAATGCGGTGAGCAAAACCGAGGGCGGCGTCACTTTCGACACGGTTCGCCAACTTGCGCTGGCGCTGCCCCGAGTCGAAGAGGGAACGTCTTACGGGACACCGGCGTTTCGCGTCTCCGGCAAGATTTTGGCGAGGTTTCACCAGGACGGTGAGTCGCTGGTCCTCAAGGTGGAATTCGTTGCACGTGAAGTGCTGACCGCAACCCAACCGGATATGTTTTACGTCACCGATCACTATCGTTGCTGGCCTTTCATGCTCGTGCGACTGAAGAACGTCGAGTTGAATTTGCTGCGGGGCTTGATCGAAGAAGCGTGGCGCGGTCTTGCGTCGAAGCGCGCGATAGCGGAGTACGAGGCGCGCGACTAGAGTCTGTCGCACTTGCGAATTCACAAAATCAATCCAGGAGCTTAGAGATGGGAACCAAAGACCCTCGTATTGATGCTTACATAGCGAAGTCAGCCGACTTCGCGAAGCCGATACTCGCTCACTTAAGAGAATTGATTCACGACAATTGTCCGACAGTCGAGGAGACGATGAAATGGAGCTTTCCGCACTTCATGTACACCAGCGCGGCTGACCGCAAGTCTCGAGTGCTTTGCAGCATGGCTTCTTTCAAGCAACACTGCGCGTTCGGATTCTGGTACTCCGGCGGCTGGGTGATGAGCGACGAAACGAGACCGTCCTCGGAAGGGATGGGTCAATTCGGAAAGATCACCGCGCTGTCCGACTTGCCTAAGGACAAGCAGTTGGTGAAACAGATCAAAGACGCAATGAGGGTTCACGACTCGGGCATCAAGCCGGCGCCCCGCCCGAAGACTACCGAGAAGAAGGAGCTGGAGGTCCCGGCTGACCTTACCGCGGCGCTCAAGAAGAACAAGAAAGCGAAGGCTACGTTCGATGGGTTCAGCTACACCAACAAGAAAGAATATGTCGATTGGATAACCGAAGCCAGGAGCGACGAGACCCGTAAGAAACGGTTGGAATCGGCGGTCGAGTGGATGTCCGAGGGAAAATCCAGACACTGGAAATACCATAGGAAGTAAACATGTAGGGGCGGCCCTCCGTGGCCGCCCCTGCATGGAACTGGATATTATTCGCAACCAAGAAGGGCAATCAAGAAGGGCGGCCGCGAAGGGCCGTCCCACCATGGCCTACTACTTCTCCTGAACGACTCTGGGGCGGCCACGGAGGGCCGCCCCTACATGCATGACCACCCAACTTGCATTCACTATTTCGCTTTGATAACCTCCGAAGCTGGTCAGCTAGTTGGCCGGCATCACTCGCACAGCACAACGTAAAACGAAAAAACGTCGAGCTGAGCGAATCAAAATAACCTGCAACACAGAGGTAAAAAGATGCTGGCTGGCGAAATCACCGAAGCGTTGACTTTCGACGACGTTTCTCTCGTTCCCGCGCGCAGCGGGGTCCTTCCCACTGAAGCCGACACAACCACTCATTTCACTCGCAACATCCCTTTGAACATTCCGATCTCGTCCGCAGCGATGGACACCGTAACCGAATCGCACCTCGCCATCGCAATCGCCCAGGCGGGCGGCATCGGCGTCATTCATAAAAACCTTTCCATCGATGAGCAGCGCGATGAAGCCGACAAGGTGAAGCGCAGCGAGTCGGGCATGATCGTAGATCCGGTGACGATGACTCCCGATCATCCGATCTCCGACGCGGTGGAGGTGATGGAGCGCTATCGAATCTCCGGCGTGCCGATCGTCGAGCAGAACGGGCATCTGGTAGGTATTCTCACAAATCGCGATCTTCGATTTGAGACTCGCCTAGACCTGCCGATCAGCGAGGCGATGACAAAGGAGAACCTGATCACCGTGCCGGTCGGCACCACGCTCAACGAAGCCAAGGCGATCCTGCAGCGGCATCGCGTAGAGAAGCTGCTTGTCGTCGATGACAACTACAGATTGAAGGGCCTGATCACGGTCAAAGACATTCAGAAAGCCATCCGGTATCCCCTCGCGGCCAAGGATGGATTCGGCCGGTTGCGAGTCGCGGCCGGCGTAGGAGCGACCGGAGATTTCATGGAGCGCGCCGAGGAGTTGGTCCGCGCTCGCGTCGATGCTCTGGTGATTGATACGGCTCACGGGCACACGGAGGCCGTCATCTCCGCCGCAAAAAAGATCAAAGCCAAATTCCCGGAAGTCGATCTGGTCGCGGGCAACATAGCCACCGCCGACGCAACCAGGGATTTGATCTCCGCCGGGGTCGACGCGGTAAAGGCGGGCATGGGTCCGGGCTCGATCTGCACCACTCGCGTTGTAAGCGGAGCCGGCGTGCCGCAGATCACCGCGATCCTCGAATGCGCGCGCGCTGCCCGCGGATCGGGCGTGCCGGTGATCGCCGATGGCGGAATCAAGTACTCGGGAGACATCAGCAAAGCGATAGCGGCGGGCGCCGATTCGGTAATGATAGGTTCGCTGTTCGCGGGCACCGATGAAAGCCCGGGCGAAATCATCCTTTTCCAGGGCCGGTCATTTAAGGCCTATCGCGGGATGGGTTCGCTCTCGGCGATGAAAGAAGGAAGCCGCGACCGATACGGCCAGGGCAGTGAGTTTCAGATGTCGAAGCTGGTGCCCGAGGGAATCGAAGGGCGTGTTCCACACAAAGGCCCGCTCGGTTCGCTTGTTCATCAATTGGTCGGAGGATTGCGGGCCGGGATGGGCTATTGCGGATGTAAATCAATCGCGGAGCTTCACGAAAAAGCGCGCTTCATCAGAGTGACCTCCGCCGGCTTGCGCGAGAGCCACGTCCACGACGTGATCATCACAAAAGAAGCGCCGAATTACAGGATTGAATGAAACGTGATACGTGATGGGTGATGCGTGAAACGTGATGCGTGATCCGTGATCGCATTCAGATCAATCGCTCTCACGTTTCACGCATCACGCATCACGTTTCACGTTTTACGTTTCACTCATCACTCCCTATGCCTCTCGACGTAAAGCGAATCTGGAATGCGTGTGGCGAAGCCTTTGACTCTTTCACAACGGCTTCGGACTCTTTCGCGGACAACCTCGAGCGCCCGGCTATCCGGCAACTAATCGGTAACATCGATGGCGCGCGTCTTCTTGATCTCGGCTGCGGCTCGGGCACCTACTCGGTGTCCTTTGCGGAGCAGGGAGGTCAGGTAGTCGCCTTCGATCTGTCGGCGACCATGATTTCGCTCGCGCAGGAAAGAGCGCACAGATGCGGCGTCGAAGTTGACTTTCGCGTGGCGGACATTCGCGAGCCGCTTCCATTCGGTGACGCCGAATTCGACGTCGTCTTCACCGCAACGGCGCTGCACTATGTGGAAGACATCGGAGAGTTCATGAAAGAAGTGGCGCGCGTGATGAAGCCCAGCGCGCGGCTGATCGCCAGTGTGTTGCATCCGATGTCGACCGCGCAATTTCCATTGGCTGGCTCCGAACAGGTCGACGTGCCGGACCCCTGGGAGGGTTGGTATTTCGGCTCGCCGCATCGATCGATTGAGACGCCGTGGCTGGGCTTCGGTGCAGTATCAACTGAAGGCCGTCGCATCTTTTGCCATCATCATACGCTCGCGGATTACTTCAGTGCCCTCAAATCTGCCTGCCTCTCGATTACGGATATGCTCGAGCCCGCGCCGTCGAGTGAGTTCGCGTTGAAGAATGCGTCTCGCTACGATCAGGCGATTCGGGTTCCTGTGTTCCTGATCTTCAAGGCTGAAAAGATCACATAAAGAGATTGCACGGTAGCGGGCGTTCAGAGTACCGACTTTAGTCGGGCAGTGCATCACAGAAGATCCGAATAATAAGAGCACTGTCCGACTAAAGTCGGTACTCTGAACGCCCGCTTCTGAACGCCAGCCTTTTACTCTGTTCTTGCTCCGTGCTAGATTCGAGGCATGGCGCGGAACTTTCTAAAAGGCTGCGCAGTCTTAGTCGCCCTGGCCCTGGGACCCATCGTAGCGAACGCCCAGCTTTCGCAGCCGGCCGTATCCGCCGCCGCAAAGATCGAGAAAGAAGAGGATCTTCAACAGGCCACCCGGACGACCCGAATAACTTTGCTGCTCGAGCGGTTGGCCGATGAAGCCCGCGCTTCTGATGACCTCGCCTTCGCTGTGCGAGCGCAGGCGCAAGCGGCGACGCTGCTGTGGTCGCGGGACGCCGGGCGAGCGAGTTCGATTTATCGCCGCGCCTTCGAGTCTCTTGCGACGGCGCCGGCCAAATCCGGCGATCAAAAAACCAACGCGTCCGGCTCTTCCGGCGCCGCGGCTCGACCAGAGTTGAGTGCGGCGCGCAAGCGACAGCTTCGGAGCGAGCTACTCAACCAAATCGCTGCGCACGACCCGGTTCTGGCGGAAGAGCTTGCCGGGAGCGTAGCCGAGAAAATCGAGGGTTCATCGCGCGATTGCAAGGACGGCACGTCACCGGATTGCGGGGCGAGTTCGGGCACTGCGAACCCCTCGCAAAGCGCGCATTCAACGATAAACCCGAGTCCGACGCGAGAAGACACCGAACGCCGCGAGCTGCTGATGAGCGCCGCTCTGCAGATTGTCGAGCGCGATCCGCAGCAAGCGATGGCATTCGCACAGATGAGTGTCGCGTTAGGCGTGTCCCCTTATCTCGCAAGGTTCATGACGCTTTTACGAGCGGTGGATGCCGAACGAGCCGACCTGCTCTTTTCAAATGTGGTAGCCCGGCTCGAAGAGTCATCGGAGATCAACCTTACAGATGTCCACGCCCTGGGTTCATACGTTGTTTCGGTCGTCAACGTCACATCCGACCAAAGCCTCAGCAAGGAGCTTGTCGTTCGTTTTCTCAACCTTGCGTTGACCAAGATTGCGCGGGGCGAGTCCAACCCCTCGGCAATCACGACCCGCGACGACTCGGCCGCGTACTTCATTGGCCGGCAGCTTACTGATTTGGTCGAGCGTTATCTGCCAGAACGCGCGGGCCAGTTGCAACGCTACGTCGCCAGCGGAACCGGCGCCGCGATTGAGGCCGGGGCAGACGCTTCGACGCCAGACGCCTTGATCGACGCTTCTGACCTCGGCGTTCGCGCGCCCGCCGACATCGCGCGGGATGCAATCGAGGCTACAGACAAAAGCGAGCGCGATTCGCTGTGGGCTCGAGCGGCCCTTGGCTGGCTCGCGCGAGATGGGTTGAAAGAGGCGGAGGAAACAGCAATTAGAATCTCGAACGACGCAACGCGCGACCGGGTGTTGATTCAGGTCGTGCAGCGGTATTCGTCTGCAAAGCGAATCGAAGATGCCCTGGCCCTTGCCCGGCGAGTTGTCGATCTTAGTTTGCGCGCCGACGTTATGGTGATGCTCGCAAACGGTGCGCTGGTTTCGAGAGAGGAAGGCCGCGCGGTCGAGCTGCTCAACGAGGCCGCAACCTGCTCGGCCAGGGCGGCGCTGATGGACCGTGCGCGATCGCTGCTCAAGATCGCCGGCAGCTTCGCAGCTTTCGATTACATAAGCAGTTTCGAAACGCTGCAGTCGGCGATAAAGACGATCAACGAAGCGAGCAAGCGTCAGCAGGAATCGAAGGATGAGCCGGCTTCAGCAGCAAAAGGAAACGCTGCCCGGACCTTTGCGCTTGACGATCTGAATGGGCCGAGTCTCGAAAAAACGCTGGCGGTGCTCGCGAAATCAGACTTCGATCGTGCCCTCTCGCTCGCGCAGCAATTGTCGGGGCGAGATGCATCGATCGTCGCGCAGTTGGCGGTTTGCAAAGGCGGACTCGCGCAACGGCCGGCAGTAGCCAGATCGACAACCGGCGATGAGACTGAACAGACTCAAAATCACTGACCCCGCCTGGCGTGGAGGCCCGCCCCTTGAAGCTCAGCGGCATCTTAGGAAACGGACGGCGCACAAAATTGCCAATCAAATATCGACGCATAGTGTTGCTCGTGTTGTCGGGCCTGGCTGTCATTCTGATGTCCGTTGAGCTGCTAAACCTGCAAACACCACACGGGTCACAGCCTGTTGCGCGCAAAGTAGACTCTGTGAGCGCGCCGGCTACCAGCGACGAGAAAGGGAGTCGGCCCAGGGAAGCTCCGGCTGCGCCTTCCCGGGAGACTGCTCCTTCAACCGCTGAACCGAGCAACGTCACCGATAGTGATATTGACTATCTCGTCTCGAGAAACCTTCTGATACCTTTGAGGGGAATATCAGCGAGCCAGGTACACGACACCTTCAAGGAGTCGCGCTCCGAAGGGAGGCAGCACGATGCTCTCGACATAAAGGCGCCACAGGGAACTCCAGTGCTCGCGACGACTGATGGGGTGGTGACGAAACTTTTTCAAAGCGAGCGGGGCGGAATAACCCTTTATCAACTCGACCCCTCTGGACGTTATGTTTATTACTATGCGCACTTGATGCGTTACGAAGACGGAATAGCGGAAGGGAAGCAATTGCGACGGGGAGATGTTATTGCTTACGTGGGAGATACGGGCAACGCCGGCGCCGGAAATTACCACCTCCACTTTGCGATCTCGAGGATTTCAGCGCCGGGCAAGTGGAGCGGCGGCGATCCAATCAATCCTTATCCGTTACTGGTGAAACATTGAATTACATGTATGGGCGCCCTCCGTGGCCGCCCCTGGGTCGAATCGCGGCGATTGCCTTGCAACGAGGGGCGGCCACGGAGGGCCGCCCCTACATTCTATCGCCGCTTGCGAGCACGCGGAGCCTGCGCCTTTGGCGGTACTCCGGTGTCGAGATCTACCGCAGCGGGATAGCCTTTGCCTGCCAGTTCTGGAATGTCTATCACCGCTTCTTTGGCGCCCTTGATGAGCCGAGTCACCTTGCCGGTTGAATCCTTGTTCTTAGCTGGTTTGGAATCAGTTTCGGTGACGGGCTTCCCGCCGGCATTTCGTGACATGGCGTTGAGCGCCCGCAACGCGGCGGTGCGTGCGGCGTCGCTCAGTTTATCGAAACTCATCCCGTTTGATTGCAAAACGGCGCGCAAATTCTCTTCGGTGTTCGTGCCACGCTCATACACATCGCGGTAGATATGCAGCTTGCCGTCCTCGACCGTAATCGTGTCGTAGCGCAACTCCACCATCACTGGTCTCGCAAGCTTGACTGACTTCGTGTCGGTCTTGTGTTTCAGGTACTCTGCGAACTGCTCCTGGGTCAACTGAGTGCCGGACAGTTGAGCGAGGCGCGCGGCGAAGTCTTGTACCTGCGGAGTCGTCAATCCAACACAACCGTGCGAGGCGAAGCCCCCGAGCTTTGCCGGAGCCTTGCCGCCGTGGATCAACGACGGCAGGCCTATGGGAATTTTGATCGGCCCCAGCGGATTTAACTTGTCGCCTGCCGCGACCTTTTCTCCAATCTTCACTTTGCTGTTCGCAGATTCGACCCACGGTTCATCTGGCGGCGTCCACGAAGGGTTGAAGATTATCGTCTCTGCTTTGCGGAGGCCGATTGGTAGAGGGAACTCGGGATAGCCGATGCCGATCTTGTAGGACTTGCTCAGCCGGCCATCTTCAAAGACATCCATCCGAAACGCTGGAGCGTTAACGACGATGCGCGTATCAGCAGGTATGGCGCTGGACGCGGCGCTGGACTTGGCACTGGACTTGTCGCCGGATTTGGCATCCGGCGTTGTAGCGGCGGTCGCGCCGCCGTTCCATCGGTCGCTTACAAAGGCCAGCAGCTCGTCCGACTTTTGCGCGCCAATGGCCGTTCTGATCTGCTGGACGGCTTCCTGCCGCGCCGCCGCCGCACTGCCGGTGTATTGATCGTCACTTTTGCTCTCGCGCAGCTTGGAAGTTTCCTGACGCGCGATGGCGCGGAGTTGATTGACTTGCGCGTCGGTGAGTTGCAGCTTCGCCTTGAGTTCATCCGCGAAGCTCTCCTGTGCGAAGAACGCGTCGAGCACCGGTAGAGTGAGCGTTTCATCCTTCGGCGCCGGGTTGTCCGCCTTCGGCGGCGGTGTCTCGGCGATTGGAGGCGCGTTGCTCGTTGCGTTTGTGTTTGAAGCAGGAGCCGTATTTCCGTTTGGAGACTCCTGAACACAGCCTGCCGCTGCCAAAACCAAGCTGAGGCCAATGAGCGTGCTCATCAAACGAAAGATTCGGGTTGCCGTTCCGAGACGGCGCTCATTGTTCCAGAAAGATCTAATCATGTTTGTACTATCCAGTTACGGCTCGACAGTAATGTTGTTGATAACTTTCCCCACTCCCTTGACGGTCCTTGCAAGCTTTTCGGCGCGTATCTTTAAGTCATCGCTCGGAACGTGTCCGCTAAGCATAGCCGTTCGGCCTGCGACTTTCACATCAATCGGGAAAGTTCGCAGCTCGGAATCGCCCAATAGAGTTGAGGTGACATCTATTTCCACCTGAGCGCTCGAGGGCGCGGTCTCGGTTGCAGGCGGCGGCGTGACCGGAGTAGTTACAGCAGGCATCGGCTGTGACGGCATTACAACGACAGGCGGTACTTGAGCGGGTTGCGCTGGTTGAGCAGGTTGTTGCGAAGTCGCTTGCTGCGCCGCAGCCGCCCTTGCTCTTTCCTGCGCCAGTTCATCATCAGTATTCTTTTGCTGATTATTGAGAATCAGCATAGTGATCACAACCGCCGCTGCGATCGCGGCCAGGACCAACGCCGCAACGGCCCCGCCGGACATGCCTCGCTCTTCACGAACTACTGAATCGTACTGAGTCTCGACCACTGGCCTCGCGCGTTTGATTGGTACGTCGTCCTCGACTACGGTTCGTCTCTCGGAATATTCGTTCATGACAACCCCCTGAGTTCTTGAATTTCTGCTTCATCTTTCGTCGGAGCGAAACGGCCGATCGCGATTGTTTTGGAATGGATCACCATTCGCGGACAGCGTATCGAAACAAGCCGATTTACAGTCTTCATTCACTCCCACCAGAGTTGGGTGCAACGTGCGTGCCGCGTCGAGCTGACCGGTATGACTTGCACCGCGGGTGCGAACAAATAGACCGGAGGTCATGTCAGCGAATATAATGAATGTCTTGTGTGACGCATGATTTCAGGAGGAACCATGACAGTGCGTGCGAGGATGGTTTTTTGCTACATCGTTGTCCGACAAGCTGCCGGCTTGTCGAAGAGTCTTCTCGCCAACCTGGTGCTCTACATTACTCGCCTCGGCCGGCTGGCAGCATGTCGGACCTGTGCGGTGTTGGCGATGACGTTGCTGGCAGTTGTTCAGTCGATGGCAGCGACTCCGCGCGAGCGCAGCTTCCAGGTCGAATACGTCGCTACAATCAAAGACATTCCGACCGGCGCGAAGACGGTTGATCTCTGGATACCGGTCCCGCATGAGGGCCCCTTCCAAAAATCACAGACTTGAAGATCGAGTCTCCATATCCTTATCGCACCAGCACCGCGCAATACGGAAACAGGGTCTTACACATCAGCTTGAAGAACCCTCAACAATCGAGCTTGACCGTATGCGCTTCAATGCGATGCGCAGGGAGCATATTCAGGAGAGGCTACACGTGGACGTCTATTCCGGTGCGAAGGAAGATCGCGATCCTGAGATGGCGCGATGGCTTCAACCGGACCGCCTTGTGCCGATTGACGGAAAGGTCAAGCAGTGGGCGCATGAAGTCGTCGACGCCGCCGGGGCTAAGACCGACCTTGAAAAGGTCAGGGCCATCTACAACCACGTCGTTTCAACCGTCAGATACGATAAGAGCGGACAGGGTTGGGGACGCGGTGATATCTATTACGCTTGCGATGCAAGGCGCGGAAACTGCACGGACTTTCACGCGATCGTCATCGGCTACTCGCGCGCGCTGGGCATCCCAGCGCGATTTGCGATCGGCTTTCCCTTGCCTGCGGATAGAGGCGCCGGCCAGATAAGCGGTTATCATTGCTGGGCTGAGGTCTTTGTAAAAGGCATCGGCTGGATTCCGATAGACGCGTCCGAAGCGGCAAAGAACCCGGCCAGGCGTGAATATTTCTTTGGCGCTCACGACGAGAATCGCGTCGAGTTCAGTATCGGCCGGGATCTGACTCTCAATCCTAAGCAGGGAGGGGAACCGCTCAACTATTTTGTCTATCCTTACGCGGAGGTTGACGGCAAAGCGTTCTCATCAGTTGACAAGACTTTTTCTTATCGCGATGTGCCGGCTGCTTCTGCCAGGCTGAGCGGTCAGTAGCGGCGACTCCGCAAGAAGCATGTACGGGCGGCCCTCCGTGGCCGCCCCTCTTCAGTCAAAGGGCGCCTTGGTAAGAGGGGCGGCCACCGAGGGCCGCCCCTACAAGGAAGGTTGATTAGAGCGACAAAAACCAGGAGGTGAAAGATGAAGAAGTTTTTGAAGATGGTTGTTCTTGCGTTAGCGGCTTTCTTAATGTGCATTGCGTTCACCAATCGCCCGCAGGCCGACAGAGGCATTGTGAATGAGGATCCGTGGTCGCCCGCGGACTTGATGCAGCCCGAGGAACTTGCCGGATTACTTAAAGGCAAAAACAAGCCCGTCATGTTTCAGATAGGAATCGTTCACCTTTATAAGATGGGTCACATACCGGGCTCGAAATACGCGGGCCCCGCGAGTGGCGCCGAGGGACTGGATGCGTTGAAGAAACAGGCGCAGGGTCTGGATAGAAAAAGCCAGGTGGTTTGCTACTGCGGATGCTGTCCGTGGGAGAATTGTCCTAACACGCGGCCGGCTTATCGAACGCTTCGGGAACTGGGGTTCAAGAACATCAAGATGCTGTATCTCCCCAACACTTTTGGCCAGGACTGGACCTCAAAAGGTTATCCGGTGGAGAAGGGCAGCTAGGTGAAGAGATCCGTGAGAAGCCGTCGAATCAGCGTCATCCGTGGTCTATGTAACACTCGCGGTTGGTCTTTTGGAAATAGACCACGGATGACGCTGATCCGGCGGATTCTCACGGATTGACGAGACTATGCGCCGGTTTGCTTCAGTCGATCCAGAAACTCTCGGTTGTCGCGGGTTTCGCTCAGACCCTTGAGTAACATCTCCATCGCTTCAATCGATTTCTTGCCCGCCAGCGCGCGCCGTAGCAGGTTGATTTGCGGCATCGTGTCCGCATCGAAGAGCTTCTCTTCTTTTCGAGTGCCCGACTTCGATATGTCGATCGCCGGGAAGATGCGGCGCTCGGCGAGCTTTCGATCGAGCTGAATCTCGAGATTGCCGGTACCCTTGAATTCCTGGAAGATCACTTCGTCCATTTGGCTTCCGGTGTCGATCAATGCTGTGCCGATGATTGTGAGCGAGCCTCCTTCTTCGGCCTTGCGCGCGGCCCCGAAGAACTTGCGAGGGAATTCAAGAGCGCGAGAATCGACTCCGCCCGACATCGTTCTCCCGCGACGACTCGTTTCCCGGTTGGACGCTCGCGCGAGGCGAGTGATTGAATCGAGCAGCATGACTACGTCCTGTTTGCACTCGACCATTCGCTTCACGCGTTCGTGTACGAGATGTGTGATCTGCAGATGAAATTCTGAGTTCTGATCAGACGACGAGGCGATCACCTCGCCGCGCACGCGTCGCTTCATGTGCGTCACTTCCTCGGGGCGCTCGTCTACCAGAAGAACGACCAGATGGGTCTCGGGATGATTGTCGGCGACTGCTTCGGCGATTTCTTCAATGAGGGTGGTCTTCCCGGTCTTGGGCGGCGCGACGATCAAACCACGTTGACCCTTTCCGATCGGCGCGATCAGATCGAGGACTCGCATCGACAGGTTAGGGTTTCCGGCCGACAACTCGAGGCGCTCGGTCGGATCGACGCTGGTGAGTTGTGTGAACTCCGGTATGCGAACATACTGGTCGGGATCAATCCCGTTTATCAGCTCGATGCTTGTCATTTGATCCGACTGCGGCCGCCCGCGGCTTCCGCGGCCGCCTTGGCCTCCGGCGCCATTGTCGGACGCGCTCGATGTTCCCGACAGTTGCACTCCCTCGCGCAGCCGAAAGTGTTGAATCAGCCCTCGGGGAACAAACACATCCTTTGGCGAGGGGAGATAGTTGCTTTCCGGATGGCGAAGGAAGCCAAAGCCTTTTTCATTTATTTGAAGTACACCAGACGCGGCCTGCTCTGTTTGCATTCTCAACTCCGATTCAGAAAATGACTCCCGGTCTCGCCGTTGCGAGAACCAGTAGTTCTTAGAGAGAGTAAGTCAGCGGCTTGAAGGCTGAACTTTATCGGGCCGCCGAGAGAGTGTTAGAAGCGTTATTCTTTGGCGTGTTCTCTTCGATCAAGGTTCTCAGGGAACGCGGTCACCGCCATTCTAATTATTTGCCGCAGTCGCATTCGTGGAGGCGACACGAAATCGGCTGTCAGAGCCTGTTTCACCACCGGGGCCGTAGGAAAAGAGCTCAAAGCTGCGGCCATCGTCGGCCGTCTTATAAATGTAATCGTTTCCCCACGGATCAACCTCGGGCACGTTGTCCAGATAAGGCCCGTACCAAAAAGTCATACGGCCGGAGCCGCCATCGTTGATCACTGCCGGGCGTCTCCCCAGGCTCCGGAGCCCCTCGTCGTTTGTCGGATAACGCAATACGTCGTTTCGGAACCGCTCCAGGGCATCGGCCATAGAGCTAATCTCGCGCTGGGCGGCTTTTTCGCGCGCCATCACTCGCTCGGTTTCACGCCAACGCCGGTTGAGCATCTTAAGGCTGACCGATCCCGCGATGACAGCCAGCATCACCATGCTTGCCGCAACTACCAAGCGCTTCCGGCCGCGCGTGCGTCGCGCTATTGCTTCATGCCTTTCAGGCGAGAAGACCCTCGTCGGATCAACGCGGCGTGTTGTCGTTATCTCCCCGGCAAGCTCGACGTGCGCGCGTGTCGAGCCTGTGCCTACGGGAGAATAGCAGTGAACACAGTAACGAAGGTCGGGCGCTAATCTGGCGCCACACTCCCGGCACAGCTTTAGGTCTTCTTTCTGGGTTGCCATTGAAGCCTACGTGAAGCCTACCTCGATAGTCTAGACCGCTTGCCGGTGTGAGACAAAGCATTTTCGATTGATGTCCGACAAACTTCAGTTTGTCGTCTTCGGTCTTCTGTCCATATCGACAAACTAAAGTTTGTCGGACCGCCGCAGGAAACGAATCATCTCATCCCACGCTCGATCGGTAGCTTCCGGGTCGTAGCGCGGTCCTTCATCTCGCATGAACGCATGCTCGGCGTCGTAAACGCTCATCTTGAACTTTGTACCGACGCCCTCGAGCGCGCTTCGGATCTTTTCGCGAGCTTCCGCAGGCACGTGCGGGTCGAGCGAGCCGAAGATCATCAGCAGGTCTCCTCTGATATCAGAAGCGCGCTCGAGCGAGCCGGCGTTTTCGTCTTTGCCAAGCCTGCCGTTGTGGATGCCCGTCCCGTAAAAGCACACCGTTGAACGCACATCCGGCTGCAACGCAGCGCGAAAAGCGAGATGTCCCCCGATGCAGAAACCGGTAGCCGCCAAGCTTCCGTGTTCGACGTCGGCATGCTGCTTCAAATAATCAAGCCCGGCGCGGCAATCGTCATCGAACTCCGCGACGGCGGTTCTTGCGGCATCCGCGAGACCGCGGTCGCGACCGTCGTCGTCGAACGGGATCACTGTTCCCGGGGGTTCGAGACGATGATATATCTCAGGCGCTGCAACTACGAATCCGTAGCCGGCCAGTCGCACCGCCGATCTCAGTGTCGGAGCGGTGAGCTGAAAAATGTCGGAATAGAGAAGAACTCCGGGAAACTTGCCCTCGCGACTCGGCGCGGCTACGAACGTTCGCATTTCGGTTCCAACGGAGTGTATGTCGAGGTACTGCGTTGTGATCTGCATGTCCGCGCTTGATTTCTCTTCGATACCTTGAAGGGGCTATCAATGGCGATCCAAGTATCTGGTTAGGATCGCAACCTGCTTACTGGATTTCGGCTTTGAGATCCCGTAGCAAACGCTCAAACGCCTTTTGGTACGCGTCATGACTTTTCCAATCCTTAAAATCACCGATATGTCGCGCCCTACGGAGCGATGCCGCCCAGGCTATCTCACTCTTCGATACTGATTCATCGATGCTGATAGGGAATAGAACCGATTTTCGCTCGCGACGCTCTCTCTCCAGTGCGGCTTCCACCTCATCCTCCACCCACGGGCTGGCTATAGACTTCTCAGAAAGAACCAGCAATAGCTTATCGTGAAGCCGAATTGATTCGTCGATCCGCTGTCGAAACTTATCCCCGATCTTTAAGTCCTCGGGGGCAAACCAGCATCGTACGCCTTTGCTTTGAAGATCTGCATAGAGGCGCTCCACAAAAGGCTGGTCATTGGTTGAGTAGCTTATGAAACAGGAGTAGAACTGAATTGCTTCACGCAGGAGCGATGGTAAATAGTCGATAAAGTGTTCGGGCAGACCACAGCCACGTAAGAAACCGAGAGGGAGTCTCCCGGACCTTGCAAGAGTCTGCACATCAATGATGCTCAGGTCATAGTGCACACAGGTCTCCAAATTCCTAGTACCCAAAAGGGAAGTGTCACCAAAAACAGTTCCGCTTAGCAATGCCCGATCAAGATTTGCGTCTAACAAACTTGCTTTGGAGAGATTTGTACCGCGAAGGTCTGCGGAAGTGAGATTCGCCTTATCAAACTGGGAGTAAGTGAAATCCGTATCCCCGAGGTCTGCACCTTCGAGCAAAGCGTTCTCCATATTGGTCGCACCAAGATGGGCCCCAGTCATTTTCGCATAGCTTAGATTAGACTCGAGGAACTGTGGCTCTCCCCCGACTGCTCCAAAAAACATCGATCTCACGAGTTCGGCGCGCTCAAAATGTGTGTTGGTCAAGTGACTATACATCAAGTTTGCCCCAGTTAAGTCTGCCCCATCAAGGCGCGCAGAAACTAAGTCTGCATACCGTAAATTGATCCCTCTTAGATCAGCGTCTTTGAGATTTACACCACTGAGGTCGGGGCGTACTAAGGGGGCGTCCTTTCGCCATTGATTCCACTCGTCGACGCTACTTTGGATCATCTGGAGGTGCCTTTGATCGCCCATTGTTAGGAGATCTCTCCTTCAAACGAATGTAGTTTGCGTAACGCCAATCTCTCTGGCGGGTCTGTGAACGACTGATCTAAACCATTCACTTCGTCGATTGCCGAGTACTTCGAAACATCCTGCGGAGCCACCCCGAGAACCATCTCAGGGCTGTTCGAAAAAAGTCATGCTTTGGGGGATCCTCATGTGCTTCGGTCTTCGCCTCGGCTTCAATCGCAGTGAAGAACTGGGCGGCCATCATCTTCGCCGCGCCCTGGAGCATTCGCTGGCCCACGCTTGCTACTGTACCGCCCACCTGAACGTCCCCGCTGTAAGTGATCACGGTTACGTCGTTCTGCCCCGCGAGATCCAGATCACCGGCGCCTTTCAAGAAACCCGGCTGACCTTTTCCATCGACTACCATCCTAAAGTGATGTGGAGGCCTGAGATCTTCAAGCCGCACATTTCCGGTGAAAAGCCCTTTTATCGAGCCGACGCCGGCGCGGAGCGTTGTGGAGTACGCATTCTCCCCGGTCTTCTCGAGCCTCTCGCAACCCGGTATGCATCGCTGCAGCACCGCAGGGTCGATTAGACACTGGTAGACGCGTGCGGCGCTGGAATGAATCTCGTGAGTGCCTTCGATTTTCATAAGAGGGTTCGTGGTTCAGGGTTCCGAGTTCAGGCGTCTTGCGTGAAACATGGCGTTCGAACGTGGCGTTTCGCGCAAAGACGCAAAGGTCCGCAAAGACGCAAAGAGCTCTGAATCCTCACTCTGAACCTATTTCGCTCGCGAGGTTGCGGCTTCAATTGCGCGGCGAGTGTAAACCTGGGCAAGGTGACTGCGATAAGCATCCGACGCGTAGAGATCGCCGTTGACCGAAACACCGTCGGTCGCATGCGAAGCCGCCGCGGCAATGGCTTGATCGTCAAGGGCGCTTCCGTTGAGCGCTTTTTCGACGGCGCTTGCGCGATAGACCTTCGAGGCGACGCCGGTTATGCCAACGGCGGCTGAAGCGCAGGCCCCGTTGTTATCTTTAGTGAGATTGACTGCTACACCGACTACCGCGAACCCCGAAGCCGGCTGAGGTACTTTCAGATATGCCTGGCCGGAACGCGCGGCTAACGGGTTGATCCGAATCTCGCGCAATATCTCGCCGGCTTCGAGAGCCGTCGTCAGCATGTCGACAAAGAAGTCGCCAGCCTTGATCACGCGCTCGCCTCCGGCGCCTACCGCAACAAGCTCCGCGTCAAGAGCGATGATTGCCGCGGGCCAATCGCCCGCCGGATCAGAATGAGCGAGGCTTCCGCCAATCGTTCCCTTGTTTCGTACCTGAACGTCACCAATTTGAGCGGCGCATTCGGGGAGCAACGGGCATATCTCGCGCAGGCGGTCGGACGCTTCCAGCCTGTAGTGCGTAGTCATTGCGCCGATTCGAATCTGTCCGCCCTCTTCGCGAATGTATGAAAGGTCCTTGATCCGGCCGAGGTCGATGAGGATCTGCGGAGTCGCAAGCCGAAGCTTCATCGCAGGAATCAGGCTGTGCCCGCCGGCGAGCAGCTTGGCTTCTTCGGGATGTTGAGCAAGCAGCCCGATCGCTTCATCGAGCGTCTTGGGAGTCAGGTAATCAAACTGAGTTGGTATCATTTCTTACCTCGTTTCCTATGGCGTCATTGCTGCGACGCGCCGTCCATTTCGTACTCATCTTCAAACACTTCTTGCCACGAGAGCGACGAGACCTCGGATCTCTGATCCATCTCGCCTTCTGCTTCACGTGTCGCAACCCGGAAGCTCGCTTCCCATAAGCCCCGGACAGCGTCACTCGTCAAGCTGGGTGTCTCTGACTGAATATCGGCAATCTCTTCCTTCGTGTTGCAGATTGTCGCCACCCAACCATAAGACCGACGCTCGCGTTGTGTCTTCCACTTGATGACATGAGCCATCAGGCGAACAAGCTGGCTTTTTAGCGCTCGTTTTTCAGATCTGCCCAACGCGTCAATCAACTCCTTGATGCCGGCTTCCGCTTCTTCGAAGTCACCCTGGAGCAGTGCTCGCTCTATCTCAACAGCGACCTGATAATGCGATTCTGCTGACAGACGCGCCCAGTTCACGCCCATACCACTACTCCTTGCCGGCAAACTGCCCAACTTCTCGCTCGCGCGTAGATCGTCGCCTGCTTCTGTTTTCTTCATGATTCTCGGCGCGGCGAGTTGAACCCGCCAACACCTGAGACTGTGTGAAAGGTTCCTAATTCAGCGTCGATGCAAGCTACAAACTTCCGCCTGAAGGCCGAACTACAAACTTTCACACAGTCTCACCTAGCCCTGCCCACTGATTATCCGCCACACGTTCTCCGGCTTGATGGGCATATCCAGATGCCGTACACCAAACGGCGAAAGCGCATCGACGACCGCGCCGACAATCGCCGGCGTAGCTCCAATCGTTCCTGCTTCACCGACTCCCTTAACGCCCATCGGATTGACCGGCGAAGGAGTTTCCGTGCGCTCAAGCTCCATCCACGGAACCATCGCCGCCTTGGGAATCGCGTAGTCCATCAGCGTCCCAGTCACCAACTGACCCTGATCGTCGTAGACCGCTTCTTCGTAGAGAGCCTGGCCGATTGATTGGACGATGCCGCCGTGAACCTGGCCGTCTACGAGCATAGGGTTGAGCACCTTGCCGCAATCGTCGACCGCAACATAGCGTTGGATCTCGATCTTGCCGGTCTCGCGATCGATCTCTACCTGAACGATGTGAGTCCCAAACGGGAAGGTGAAGTTCGAAGGCTCAAAGAAGTTTGTAGCTGAAAGTCCCGGTTCAAATCCCGGAGGTATCTGGTGAGCCACGTGAGCCGCAAGCGCCACTTCCTGAATCGAGACGCTCTTAGGCGTAGCCGCTTCGGCTGCGGCATCGCCGTTTCCACCCGCGGCTGCCATCGCAGCCTCTACGCTGAATCGCCCTTCCTTGAACGAGACCGCGGATGCATCCGCCCCAAGCAAATGCGCGGCGAGCTCGGTCGCCTTCTCTTTTAGTTTTTGAATCGCGTTGAAGACCGCGGTTCCGCCGACCGCGGTGCCGCGGCTTCCAAACGTGCCGATGCCGTACTGAACGATCGAGGTGTCGCCGTGAATTACAGTAACGTCGTTCAGATCGACCCCCAGCTCATCACCCGCGAGCTGCGCGAACGAAGTCTCCTGGCCCTGGCCGTGCGGCGATGCGCCAGTGAGTATGGTTACTTTGCCAGTGGGTTCGATTCTAACCGTGGCGCTTTCCCAGCCGCCTGCGGGCGTAGCCGCTGAAGGCCCGATCGCGCATATCTCAACATAAGTCGAGATGCCTACGCCGACGATTCTGCCTTGCTCGCGAGCCTTCTTCTGCTCCTCGCGCATTTTTGTGTAGTCGGCCATGCCTAACGCCTTATCGAGCGCGCCCTGGTAATTGCCGCTGTCGTAGAACAATCCGGTCGCGGTCTTGAAGGGAAACTCGGAAGGCTCGGGGAAGTTCTTTCTACGCACTTCGACTGGATCCATGCCAAGCTCAGCCGCAATCAAATCGGCGGCTCGCTCTATCACCTGCGTAGCTTCGGGTCTGCCGGCGCCGCGATACGCATCCGTCGACATCTTGTTCGTGAACACCGCGGTCACGTTCATTTGGATCGCGGGAATCTTGTAACAGCCCGAAAGCATCAAGCCGGTCAGCGTTGGGATCGCCGGCGTGAGCAGTTGAAGATAAGCGCCCATGTCGGCGAACACGTTGTAGCGCAGTCCGGTGATCGTGCCGTCGTTCTTGCAACCCACCTCGATATAACCAATTTGACCCCGGCCGTGAATCGTTGCCTGGATGTTCTCCCTTCGTCCCTCGATCCATTTCACCGGCTTGCCCGTTTGCATTGAGATCCAGCCAACCAGTCCCTCTTCGGCATAGACGTTGAGCTTCGAGCCGAACCCGCCGCCGACCTCCGGCGCTATCACGCGTACTTTGTTTTCCGGCACGCCAAGCATTATGGCGAGTTGAGTTCGAGCCAGATGCGGGATCTGGGTTGAGGTCCAGATGGTCAATTCTTTTTCACCCGGATAGTAGCGTGCAAGCACGCCGCGCGGCTCCATCGCGATCGGAATCAGTCGTTGATGCACGATGCGCTGCTTGATTACATGATCGGATTCGGCCAGCGCGGCTTCGATGTCGCCCTCGCCGCTTGTGAGCTTGTACGCGATGTTGTCGCCGTACTCTTCGTAGACCAGAGGTCCGCCCTTGGCGGCTTCTTCGACATCGACCACCACCGGCAACTCATCGTAGTCGACCATGATCAGGTCGATCGCATCGCGAGCCGCATACTTATCAGTCGCAACAACCGCGGCGATCGGGTGGCCTACGAAAGTTACGTGATCGGTTGCCAGCACGGTATAGTTCGGGATCTTCAACCCCGGCAAAGCGCCGGCGCAAGGGACCGGCCCTATCTTGCCGGCTACATCCGCGCCCGTATAAACGGCGACGACTCCGGGCGCGTGCGAGGCTTCGCTGGTGTCGATGCTCTTGATCTTCGCGTGCGCGTACATCGATCGCAGGAACGCGACGTGCAGCGTGTCGGGAAGCTTGATGTCATCGACGTAGTGCCCGAGCCCCTGGATCAACCTTGGGTCTTCGGTGCGCTTGACTCTCTGTCCGACGTACTTAGGCATGATACCTCCGATTGCGGATTGCGGATTGCGGATTGAGGATTACGCACGAATGGAGATCGCTGATCCAATCCGCAATCCGCAATCCGCAATTCTCGTCAGTCTCCCGTTGCCTCTTGACCTTTCATCTTTCGTGCGGCGTTCTGAACTGCTTCAACGATGTGCTGGTAGCCTGTGCAACGGCACAGATTTCCTTCCAATCCGTGTCGAATCTCGGCGTCGGTTGGATCAGGATTGCGATCCAGGATTTGTGCGGCAGCCATAATCATGCCGGGCGTGCAGTAGCCGCACTGCAGGCCGTGTTGTTCCCAGAATCCTTCCTGCACCGCGTGCAAATCGCCGTTCGCGGCCATGCCTTCGATAGTAGTGACGTTGTAGCCATCGGCTTGCACAGCGAACATCGTGCATGACTTGGCGGACTGCCCGTCGACGATGACCGTGCAAGCGCCGCAAATCGAAGTCTCACAGCCCACGTGTGTGCCGGTGAGTCCGAGAACATCTCTCAGGTAGTAAACCAGCAACACGCGGGGCTCGACCTCTGCGCTGTGAGGCACGCCGTTCACGGTAATGTTTATTGATTTCTTCATTGAAGCACCTCGTTAGATTGTGTGCGCGATTCAGGAATGATTTCCTTGATTCGGATCCGCTCAAACCAGCTTGCTTTTTATACAACTGAACTCGCCGGGTTACAAGTCGAATCGAACTCTGTGTGCTACGGTTGCAAATATCGATGAGGGATTATCGTAAGGCCGAGTTGAATCACGGCAAGAGGTCCCGAACCGCAACGCGGCCGACTTCGAGTCCGTCGATGATAACTGCCACGGAATCCGATAAGTTGTAGTCCTGGTGCTGTCTATAGTCCGCGTCTTCGCCCGCACTCGAAAGATCATAATAGACTTCAAGCACGCGTTCTAGGAGGTTGACGATCCAATAGACGGGAACGCCGGCGCGAGCGTAGACCATTCTCTTCACTCCTCGATCACGCTCGAGCGTGGAGTCAGCCACTTCAACTATCAGAGCCACGTCCTCGGGACCGGGATGACGATCCCGGTAGTCTCGGGTGTCGCCGCGTACGATCATCACGTCCGGCTCCGGCTCACTGTCGTTCAGCGTGATCGGCTCTTGAGCATCTACGTACCAGCCGGCCGGCACAACTGCTTCAAGCGCTTGCTGAGCAAGTCTCGTCGCTATGCGGTGTGGCGGGTTCTTGGGCATCTTGTAGACGAGCCATCCTGCGAGCAGTTCCACCGGATCATCCGCTGTGAGAATACCGGCGCGGATCATTTCATGGTACTGCCCGACGCTCAAGCGCCAGATGAAATCATCGGGCTTCCCGGCAGGAGGTCCCGTGACATTCAGAGTCTGAGGAATGCTGATTGACATAAACGTGCTTACTGCCGCGTGTGTTCTGATGAACCCATCTTACCACAGCGGAATGTCGTCTCAAGCCGCTCATGGCGGTTGAAAAGTACAGTTACCGAAGATCAATGTTGCGCCGGACGCCGCCCATCTGAAAGTAATGCATCGCCCTAAGGTAATCGCGATCGATCTGATCCCGCAGCGCGTCGATTGACTCGAACTTCTTTTCACCGCGCAGCCTGTGGAGAAAGCGGACCCGAATCTTCTCGCCGTATAACTCGCGATCGAAGTCCATCACGTGTGTTTCGACCGTCAGCTCCGGCTCGCCTCCAAATGTCGGCCTGTTCCCGATGTTGGTAATCGAGTGCCGCCATCTTCCCTCAACAAGCGTCAGGGTGATGTAAACACCACTGGCTGGAATCATCGTGTTCTGAGGCTTAAGGTTCGCGGTTGCGTATTTGAGTTGAGCCTTCCCGATTTTTCGGCCTTCGATCACGCGGCTCTCGATGCCGTACGGCCGCCCGAGCATTCGGCGCGCGAGGTTCACGCGGCCCGCTCCAAGCAGCCGCCGAATCATTGTTGAGCTTACGCGATTCCCGCGTATGAGCACTTCGGGCACTTCGTCTGCAACACGGCCAAGACGCGTGGCGACGCGCCTCAAAAGCTCAAACCGTCCTTCGCGGTTGTGCCCGAACGCGAATCCCTGACCCAGGTAGACTTCGCGAGCGTCCAGCCTCCCGAAGATGAATCTCAACAGGAAGTCTTCGGCGGTCACTTGCGAAAGCTCGTGGGTGAAGCTGAGCACGACGGTTTGATCTATGCCCAGGCGCTCGATTGCTTCCATCTTCTGTTCGAAGGTTTGAAGCAACGGCGGTGCGGTTTGCGGATGCAGCACAGCGCGAGGGTGTGGGTCGAATGTAACCACCGTCGCAGGGACATTGAGAGATCGAGCGCGCTCCACAACCCGGCGCACTATGAGCTGATGAGCGAGGTGAAGCCCATCGAACACGCCGAAGGTGAGCGCAGTCGGCGCGCTGATGTCGCTGTCATGGATGTTACGGAATATCTTCATCTCGTCCGACAAGCTTCCAGCTTGTCGTTGGTCTCCAAACTAGAGTCTCCAAACTAGCTCTCAACAATCCGATCCTCGACAAGCTGAAAGCTTGTCGGACTCGTTAGCTCAACCGCCAACCCGTCATAAGCAATCTCCACCCGCTCAGGCAGATGCGCGCTGGTCTCTGAATGCTTGATGTCGTGCGAGATGTGCGTCAGAAGAGCGCGGCGCGGCTCGAGCCTCTGAATGTATTCGAGCGCCTGGTCCAAACTCATGTGCGTTGGATGCTTCTTGAAACGCAATGCATCAATCACCAGCAGCTCCAATCCCATCAGCCGGGCGCACGTCTCATCCGAAATAAAGTTGCAGTCAGTCACATACGCAAAGCGATCTATTCGAAAAGCAGTGACCGGCAATTGTCCGTGCATCACCGTCACCGGTTCGATGTTCAGGCCAAGAAGACTGAAGTCACTCTCGATGCTGTGCGGCACGATTCGAGGGACACCGGGATAACCCGCGGGCTCGAACACGTAAGAGTATATTCGCCTGAGTCCCTGCCAGGTCACCTCGCTCGCGTATACCGGTATCGCGCCGTCGCGAAACATTATCGGGCGCGTATCATCCAGCCCAAAACAATGATCGGCGTGTGAGTGGGTGACCAGAATAGCGGCAAGGTGCTTGAGTCCGATGCGAAGCGCCTGCTGACGAAAGTCAGTCGATGGATCAATGAGGATGTTCTGTCCCTGATGCTCGATCAGCACGGATGTGCGCAGCCGATTGTCGCGCGGGTCGTCCGACAAGCAGGTATCGCATTCGCATCCCACTGATGGAACACCTACCGACGTGCCGGTCCCGAGAAAGGTGATCTTCATCGCCTTCTCGAAACCGCTACGAACTGCATCCGCAGATCAGCCAGCATGTTTTCAAAAAGGCGGTCTTCTTCTTCAGTCAGATTGCCGCGTGTTTTTGTTTGGAGTATGCCCAGCATGTCGAGCAGGTGCCGAGCCGCTTCCGTGTCGACGGGCAAGGGCTCTTCGCCCGGAGTCTGAATCAGCCCGAGGTGCATCGCCGCTTCGACGCCAAGCATGTTCACCAGGCTGAGAAATGAGGGCGCGGGGAGTCGGGTGGAATTAGGGCCTCTTGCCTGATTGTAGGCTTGCTCGGCCTGACCCGCGGCAATCTGCTCGGCGGTCGGCTCCGGCGCCGCAGCCCTGGCATCAGGCGTAGCGGCGACCTGAGGCGCAGGCTCCGCCTCCGGTTGTTTCTTCGCGGGCTCCCCGGGAAACGAAAGGACGTTGTTTGCTGCCGGTTCGCGCGGCGGAGCTTGGGCTTCGGTTTCCGCGTCAGGTTCTGAAGCTACGGTTTCGACTTCCGGTTCGGCGGATTCGCGCGGGCTCCCGTCGGGATTGTATTTTCTGCGGTCGGTTACTTTGAAACCTGTGTCTTCTCGTTCGGCCATATCGATTCACCCAGGAAGAGATTCAGTATCTTGAGAGCAGTTATGCTAACACTGGAGGCGGATAAGAGCGAAGGCCGAAGGTAGTCATTGGTCATTAGTCATTTGTCATTCGGTGATCGATATCACTCTGAGCGATCTCAAAAGACTAATGACCAATATGACCAATGACTAATGACCAATGACCAATGACTAATGACCAATGACCCCTGCTCTTCCCACTTTGCTCTTTGCACATTCATCTTGTAGATTCCGTCCGTGAGCGAATCGTCCGCAGCAATCAAAGGTGAAAAGTTTGCCGAGCTTGTGCAGTTGATCGCACGGCTGCGCGCGCCGGGCGGTTGCCCGTGGGACCGCGAGCAGACTCACGAAAGCCTCAAGCCGATGATGCTCGAAGAAGCCTACGAGGTGGTCGAGGCCATCGACGAAGGCGATGACGAGGAGTTGATCGGAGAGCTTGGCGACCTGTTGCTTCAAGTCGTCTTTCACAGTCAGATCGCCGATGAGGAAGGCCGCTTCACAGTCGGGGAAGTTATCGACCGCATCTCGACAAAGATGATCCGCCGCCATCCGCACGTCTTCGGCGAGGACACCGCGCAGACATCCGATGAGGTGCTGCGCAACTGGGAAGCGATCAAGGAGGCCGAACTTCAGGAAAAAGGAAAGAAGGACGACGACGGCTCTATGCTCGACAGCGTTTCGACCAGGTTGCCCGCTGTGATGGAAGCCTTTCAGATGACCACGAAGGTCTCGCGTGTCGACTTCGACTGGCCGGACGTTCCGTCGGTGCTGGAGAAACTCGATGAAGAAGTCGAAGAGTTGAAGGAAGCAGTCGCTACCGAGCAACCGAATCATCAGGAAATCGCGGGAGAAGTTGGTGACTTGCTTTTTGTAGCGGTGAATGTCGCTCGCTTGCTGGGCGTCGATCCCGAAAGCGCGCTGAAGACGTCTAATCGAAAATTCAGGCGAAGATTTCGCTACATCGAAGACCGCTTGCGCGAGCAGGGCCGCAAGCCGGCTGACTCGGATCACGTTGAGATGGATGCGCTGTGGGATGAAGCGAAGGTGAAAGAGAAGCAGGCTGCGGGGGCGGATGAATGACCGCTGTGCATACAATCCTTCGCGTGCTTTGCGGTCCTTTGCGACCTTTGCGCGGAGTATTGGGTGTTGAAGGAGCAAGACACAATACTCAACGCGAAGGTCGCAAAGCACGCGGAGGTTATTAAGCAACGCAGAATCCGAACACTACCAAGCGTTGCTTCTCAACCTCGCTTACGGTATAAAGCGTCATCCACATTCACAAGCAACACGGAGGAGATGACGGTCGTGCCTGCGTTGAAGGAGCTATTCGACCTCTCGGGTAAAGTAGCACTGGTAACCGGCGGCTCGCGTGGACTCGGCAAGGAAATGGCCGAGGGGCTAGCGGAAGCGGGCGCCTCGCTGATGCTTCTGGCCAGACGCGAGCAGTGGTTGACGCCTACCGTCGAGGAGTTTCGCGCACGCGGCTTCGCTTGCACGGGTACGCTGTGCGATGTCTCAAACGTCCATGATGTCCAGGCCGCAGTCGACAAAACTATTGCCGAGTATGACCGGATCGACATTCTGGTCAACAACGCAGGCGTAACCTGGGCGGAACCCATCGAAGAGCATGCGATTGAAAAGTGGAATATGGTGCTTCAGACCAATTTGACCGGCGCGTTCCTGTTTTCTCAACGCGTCGGTCGCGAGATGCTCAAGCGCCGAAGCGGCAACATCATCAATGTGGCTTCGGTCGCCGGGCTCCGAGGCTCGATGGAAAGCGGCCAGCACATCGTGGGATACGTCGCGGCAAAAGGTGGCTTGATAGCGATGACCCGCGAGTTCGCGGCCAAGTGGGCGCGCCGCGGCGTTCGCGTGAACGCGATAGCGCCCGGGTTCTTCCCCTCGCGAATGACTGAGAAACTTCTCGCCGTGGCGCAACCCGGGATAGAAGCCGGCGTGCCGATGGGACGCGTCGGCGCCGAAGGCGAGCTTAAAGGTGTAGCAGTCTTTCTTGCATCGCCGGCGTCAGGCTACATCACCGGTCACACGGTAGTTGTAGACGGCGGCGGAACTATCGCTTAGCAGCATCGAGCGAGTCTCTGTAACCTAAACCCCTCAGGAGGCAGAAAATGCTATCGTTGCTAGCTATGTTGATGTCGCTTGGATCTCTGATTTGCTTCATTATCGTGTTGGTCAAGATGTTTCAAACCGCCGGCGTGCTTCAGGGCATTCTCGGGTTGATCTGCGGCCTCTGGTGCTTTATTTGGGGCTGGATGAACGCGGGCAAACTGGGAATCAAGAACATTATGATGATCTGGACAGTCTTGATTATCCTGTGCATCGTTCTCAACGTCGCCAGTGGCGGCTTCAACTACAGCTTCGGGACGAAATAAGCTCGAGCTGTTTCGATTCAGATAACTGCGCAGCTCAAAGATGCCCGGCCAATGGAATGCCGGCATCGTGGGCTTTGCTGTCTTCAAGACGAATATGAAAAGGGCTCGGCACATTCTTGCAGCAGCGCTTGTTCTGCTTTGCGTAGTCACCGCGTCCGCACAGCAATCGCAGCACTCCTTGACGGCGGGTGTGGGAAAGGCGAACATCACGCCGCCCATCGGAACTCCACTTGCCGGATACGGAGCGCGACGCGGCGCTCCGTCGACCGGCGTACACGATCCAACCGAAGCGCGGGCGCTCATCATCGACAATGGAGTCGAGAAAATCGCCTTCGTCAGCGTCGATCATCTCGGGTTTGATCACGGCATGGTCGAGCGCATTCGGGCGATCGCCTCTGAAGCCACTCACATTCTGCCCGATCGCATCTTCGTGATGTCGTCGCATACGCACTCGGGCGGCGGATCTTATATGGAGATGCTGCCGCTGCTTGCGAATGTGCTCGCCGGCAAGTTCGATGCGAAAGTCCGCGCGCTCTACGAGGAGAAAACCGCCGAGGCGATCATCGCCGCCAACAAAACGCTGAAGCCCGTTCGCATCGCGTTCGGATCGGGCGAAGCTCGCGGCATCTCGCGTTTCCGTTCGACGTGGCCGCCCGACGGTCCGGTCGATCCGGAAGTCGGCGTGATTCGCGTCGATTCGATTGCCACCGGGAAGCCGATGGCGGTGCTGATGAACTTTGCCGCGCATCCGACCGTGCTCGGTCCCGAGAACATGACTTATTCCGCTGACTTCGTGGGGTATGCCAGAAACACACTCGAGCGCATGATAGGCGGCGAAGTGATCGCGGTATTCGCCAACGGCGCGCAGGGCACAATAGCGCCGCGTGCGTTTCTGGGCGCTGACGGCTGGGGGCGAGCCGAAAACGTTGGCGCGATTCTGGCGGCTGAGGTGTTCAAAGTCACAATGATGATCAAGCCGCAGGATTCGGTCGATATCAAGCTCGTTCGCGCGCCTCTCACGCTCAAGCTTGTGCCGACGCCGGCGTTCCCGCCGGGTATGACTTACCCGCCAACTTACGATTCAGAGATCAATGCGATTTCCTTTGACAACCGCTTCGCTTTCGTTGCGATTCCGGGTGAGCTCGGCAGCATCTTGAATTTCCAGGTCAAGGAACGCGGCAAGCTTCTTGGATTCGAGAAGACGTTCCTGCTGGGCCTGACAAATGACGCGCTGGGTTACATCATCACCGAGGACGAGTATCGGCATAAGACGTATGAGTCGAGCATTTCGCTCTTCGGGCCGACCTTCGGCAGCTTCATCGCGAACGAATCATTTCAGCTTCTGGAGAAACTTCGACCGGTCGAGAGGAAGAAGCCCTAGCAGCACTTCAGCTCTCACCTGATCTTCAGGCTTCATACCACAAACGTATTTGGTGAAATCGACAAACTGAAGTTTGTCGGACATTCCGTCGATTTTCAGACTAACTGTCCTAAGCCCGCGTCCAAGTCAATAAGCTCTCTCCAAGTCATCAACCTCAAACTCGTCCTCGCGATTCAATGGCGTAGCATTGCCCGGATGAGCCACACCGAAATAGGAGATGCTGAAATGAGAAAAGTCCTGTTGCTGTTAGTTCTGTTGCTCGCGGTCGGCGTCGGCGCGTTTGCACCGACACAAGCCCAGGTGTCGGACCGTCGCAGTCCCTGCGCCCGCAGGTGCCGCGAGGAATTCAGAGAAGCTCGACAACGCTGTCGCAACCTTCCACCTCAGGAACAGCGCGAGTGCGAGCGGAGGGCGAGAGAGCGCCTCGAAGCCTGCATTCGAAACTGCCAATAAGCTTGACGGCGAGGAACACCGGCGGCGAAGCCTTTGTTGCGCGGTGTTCCTCCGCTCCACTTAGTCTGGTTCGAACTCCTCATCCGACGGACTCCTTCGGGTAAATCCTTCCACCCAGAAATTGACCGGCAAAAAACGCCCCAATCAACACTGGAAAGTTCATGAATCGGCTATTGAGCGCTACAGTCGAACTTTCGAATTGAGCGGTTCGTAACTCAGAGCGAACCATAAGACAAAACCGAGCTGAAGGGAGAATCAACCTATGTTCACATTGTTTGGAATTGCCGCCATCATACTCGACATATTCGCGCTCACGGACGTGATGAAATCAAACCGCGACACGACCACGAAGATTGTGCTGATGGCCTTGATCCTGCTGTTTCCGATCTTCGCCGCCGGGATTTATTTGCTGGTGTTTCGCGACAAAGGCTTTTGAGATACCCGTGCCAGCGCTTTCCATGAGACCATCGGATTGGCCGATGGTCATTTGAGTTTTGTCCTGACTCCCAGCCACACTTCCCAACACACCGTATGAGCTGGCGTGCTTTGCGGCCCTTTGCGAGAAATAATACTCAACGCAAAGACGCAAAGGACCGCAAAGCACGCCAAGGACCCGCAAGCACGCAAAGGACCGCAAAGCACGCCAAGGACCCGCAAGCACGCAAATTCCAGGTTGACCGGATACAAATCTTCGTGCTACTTTATGCATCTCAAATACGGATATGCGCATAAAATCTGGCCAGAGTGCATAAAATGTCAAAAGCCCGTCATCAGAAGATCCTCGATATTGTCAGCGCCAAGCCCGTAGCTACCCAGCAGGAGCTCGCGGCGCACCTCTCGAAGCGCGGATTTGCCGCGACTCAGTCGAGCGTTTCGCGCGATATAGTCAAGCTGGGGCTGACGAAGGTTGGCGGCTATTACGTAGCGCCGGAAGCCGCGGTGAAAGCTGGCGGGCCGTTGACCTCCATCGACACCGCGGGCGACAACCTTATCGTCGTCCGCACCGAAGTGGGCCTCGCCCAACCGGCGGCGCTAACAATCGACCGGGCTGCGATCGCCGAAATTGTCGGCACTGTTGCCGGCGACGATACGATTCTTGTCGCAGTCAAAAACGGCGCCGCTCAGCGTCTGGCGATCAAGAAGATTGTTGGTCTGTTCGCCGCGGCGCGTTCGGGCGCAAAGAACAAGCCCGCGCTCAACTCGCGGACTGCTATTCTTTGGCCGCGCTGATAACTGGAGAAACTTCCGGAGAATTCAATAGATGGAAACTGGATCGGAAAAGATAGATAAGGTCGTGCTCGCCTATTCCGGAGGGCTCGATACCTCGGTCATTCTCAGGTGGTTGAAGGAGACTTACAACTGCGAAGTGATTTGCTTTGCGGCGGACGTCGGGCAAGCGGAAGAACTCGGCGGGCTGGAAGAAAAGGCTTTCGCTACAGGCGCCTCAAAGCTCTACGTCGAGGACCTGCGTGAAGAGTTCGTGCGCGATTTTGTTTTCACCGCCCTCAAAGCCAACGCGGTGTATGAAGGCGTTTATCTAATGGGAACATCGCTCGCGCGGCCGCTGATCGCGAAGAAGCATATCGAGATCGCGCACAAGGAAGGCGCGCGCGCGGTTTCGCATGGGGCGACCGGGAAGGGAAACGATCAGGTTCGGTTCGAGCTGACTTACTACGCGCTCGATCCGCACATTCGGGTGATCGC
>Ga0134124_10000336_pt1 | contig 40826 bp, 66 predicted proteins | sample KB304_FD_96880 | JGI IMG/M metagenome (GOLD analysis project Ga0134124, IMG submission 96880) | Terrestrial soil microbial communities without Nitrogen fertilizer from Kellogg Biological Station, Michigan, USA - KB3-0-4 | ecosystem: Environmental > Terrestrial > Soil > Unclassified ...
CTCAAAGACGGAAGGGACCGGAAACACGTCATGCATCACGGCCCCGCCGCTGTCATTCGCCCCTGACGCCATGCGCAGCGACGTAAACGCGACTTCACTCCCAGCGGCCCCGACGCCGAAATCCAGTTCGTATTCGACTTGGGCGGGATTCGCCGTCATGTAGGCCGTGAGTACCCGATCGGCCGGCACCGAGGGATCAATCTCGACCCATGAGCCATTCGCCCACGCGGGTGATCCACAGACGACTGGGAACGATCGGCTTGACGCGCCCGTGTTCAGATAGGCCCGCTGGACCACATCATCAGACCAGTTGTCGAAGTCTGGCGACGTGAGCACTTCCTGATAGGACAGCGTGAATGACGTGGCTACGCTGCCGCTGGTGTATTCGGTGGCGAACCGCAACGCGACGCGCTGACCCGCGCCGATCCGCCGCGCGCACGGCATGGGGTAATTGAAGCGGCCGCCGCCCCAAATGCCGTTCAGCACGAAGAACTCCGCGATGATGTCCTCGAACCCGGCATCACCCACGCCGAGCTGGACGATGTTGCGGCCGGTGATGCCCGACTGCGGGTAGGTCTTCGCCATGCCGGTGATCGCGATGTCGGTCGCCGTCGAGGCGATCAGCGTGTTCCATCCGCTGAAAACGCCAATACCACCCGCCGCCGACGCGCATGAGGTCCAATCGGACCAGAGCATGCGCAGATTCGACGCCGCGCCGGTCACCGCATGCTTGACGACGGTCAGGCCGATCCCGAGCGCGAACACGCCCGATGCGCTGCGGACGCGCATCGCCAGCCGAGAACCCGTAGGAATCGGCCCGAGCGCGGGACGCAGCAAGATATTCCACGGGCCGCCCTGCCACGCATTCGCGGTAAAAAACCAGATCGCGTAGGACCGCACGCTCCAGATGGGGACTTCGGACCCCGAGGCCCCGAGGCCAAACTCGACCTCCCAAAAGCCCCCGTTCGGCCCCACGCACATGACGTTCGTGATGCTCCACGCGCCATCGGTAGCGGCCGAGACTTCGGTCCAGGCCCCATACGCGCCAGCCGCGCCGGTCACGGGCGCAAACACGCTGCCGGACGGCACGTTGACCGGGCCGACCGTGGAGGCGGGCATGATGCCCGTCACGGGGCGCGCGTAATACTGCACTGAGACACGCCATGCCGTGGTGTCCGTGGATGTTTGACGGAGCCGACAGGAGACGCGCTGACCGCTGGCAATCACGTCCGCCGGAATGCCGAGCGTCAACACATCGCTGTAATCAGCGGAGCCACCCCCGTTGGAGCCCGCCATGCCGCGCGCTGCGGCGACGGGCGTCTCACTCGCGGCTGCGCCCACGCCGATCTCAACTTCGTAGTAATTGCCTACGGCCCGCGTGCCGGGCAACGCGATGATGGTCACCAGACGCATATCGCTCGCCGCCGCCGCGGACAACTCTACCCAATCCGACCAGCCCTCAGACACGCCGGAGGGCGTGACCGTCACGCCATTGGCGGCGGCTGGCAGCGACAAGAGCGGCGACGACGTTTTATAGGGGTTCGAGCGCGCCATCAGAGCACCGTGTGGCCCTCGCCCACGAGCAGATTCGCCGCGCCCGTCGTGCCGAAGTCGTGCCCAATCCCGATGGAGACCGAGGTCGTTACCTTGTCAAAAAGAAAGGCCGCGTTGCCGCCGAAGTTGCCGCCGTCGTTGAACTGCACGGACGTGTCTGGCGGGGCGGGGGATCCCCCGGATGACCCGCTCGACGCCGCCGTGATGCGGCCCTTGGCATCGACCGTGATATTCGTGTTCGTGTAGCTGCCCGGAACGACCCCCGTGAATGACAGCGTGGCCGATTGCGGACCCGATCCAGGGCCAGCCAGCACGTCTCCGAAGAGCTGCGTAATCCCGCCGCCGCCTTCCGTGAGCAGCCGGCGAAACCACAGCGCCCATGGCGTCGTGACCATGAGGGACCGCTGATGCGCGATCGGGTCTTGAATGGGCGGGGAGCCGAGCGTGGAGGTCGCCATTAGCTCATCCCCAGCCCTTGTGAGACCCGCGCGTAGGCGTTCAGCAGATAGACCGGCACACTCGCTGAGGTGCGCACGCGCCAGACGCGATCCTGTGAGCGACCGAGCAGATGCGCAATCGCCCGCGCGTTGTATTGCCCGAGCGCGCCAATCGTCAGACTGCGTTCCGGCGTGAACGTGTGCGCCGCGTCATTGCTCCAGGTGAGCGACACGCGCGGATCGGCATCCGCGATCGTGCCCACGCCAGCCTGCAAGTCAATCTGGACCTGATGCCAGAACAGCCATTGCCGCTGTTTGTTGATGTGCGGCATCGTGCGTTCGCGCACAATCGGCGTGCCGTCATCGGTCGCCAACTCCTGCGACATCTCGTAGACCGTGCCGAGTTCACGATCTCCGACCAGATGCTGCCCGAACCCGAACGCATGGCCCGACCAGCGCGAGGCTTGAAAACGGTCCAGGCCCGCATTCCACACGCCGTCTTCGTTCCACTGCTGTTCGTTGATGTCGTATTCGAGCGTGGGGCCGGTCGTCGGAAACGTGAACCGCACGCGCGTGTGCCCGTCGATCTGGTAGACCGAGCCGATACACTCCTGCAAATCCTGCGTGCGCGCCAGCTTCAACGAAATGGCATAGGTGCTCACTTCGTCCTTGATGAACAGCCCTTCGGAGCGGAGCACAATGGCGTTGCCATTCGCGCTCTGGCCGATCATCCACAAGGCATCAGCAGCAACGACGGCAGACCACGGCGCGGGCGTGCCGTAGTTGGACACCGCGCCCAATACGGGCTCGAAGATGCTCAGGCCGCTGGTGGGTTGCCAGACTTCGGTGTTCTGCGTGCCGATCAGCCAGACTTGGCCTTTCAGCTCCACAATCGCGGACAAGTTGTCGGAGGTAAACTCCGTCTGGATGACGTTCGAGGCATCCCACGTCAGCCCATCATTGGGCGAGGAAATCGACACCTTCGACGTGCCCGCTTCCATGACGAGAAAGTAGGACGCGCAGTAAATCCCCTGCACCGCATGCTTGGGAAAGCCCGGCGAGGTGATCGGCACGAGCGTGTTCGTGTTGAGCTTGAAGATCCAGCCCTTGCCAGCGGAGATGACGAGCAGTTGCAAGCCGCCGTGGCCGTTGCTCGCGAGGGACGCGCGCTCATCATCGACGCCGACAAAGCCGCGATCGATGTAGCTTTCATCCGCTCCGAAGAACTCGTAGAGCCGTGCGCCGAACACGCCGAACACGCGCCCGTCCTGCGAGAACATGGCGCGTTCCGGCCCGTCAAGGCCCGTGTATTTAGCCTGAATCCCCGGCCGCGGCTTGAACCAGACCACCGCGGGCGATTTCCCCACGGGCGACTGGATCGTCTCTAGGCCCCAATTCACCAGCGTTTCGCAGTCGGCCGCGATGGATCGCGCCTGATAGGCGGGGCCGACGAAGCCGGGCAGGGTGATGGTGTCATCCATTTACCGACCACCAAAGCCCACAGGGCTATCGCTCAGGATGTTGTAGACGCCCGCTTGCGCGGTCAGCGCCGGATCAAGGCCCAAATCGACCATGATCGTGTTGGCCCGCTGGTAGATGGACAGGAACCGCCGGCAGGCTTTGTCCAGGTCATCGCTCCACGGCGCGCGATAGCGAATCGCGAGCCATTTCGACGCCTCATACGTCAAGGCCGGCTGGGCACCGGGCGGGAAGTCATACGCATCGGTCAGGCTCGTGAACGTCCGCAGCTGCACGGGCCGATAGAGCACGACGGATGTGGTATTGCCAGATGGCACCGGCCATAGTTGAATCGTGGCGAGGCCGCCGGCAAACGTCGTCTGAAAATACAGCCCCGTGAAATACGACGATTGCAAATCCTTCTGCACGATCGACGCATACGCATCGTTGGTGTAGAGCGCGCGGGTAATCTCAAACGGCTGTGACGTGCTCGTGTCGTAGAGGCCCACACTCGTGATCGAGGTCGGCCGAGAGGTATCGAAATCCCCGCCGGGGCCAATCGTGTAAGGCCCACTCGTCGGGGTGGACACCCCCGTGCCACCCTTGCCGGCCACGAGCGGGAAGACTTCGCGCGCCGTCACCGGAATCGTCAGCGGCATCAACGACCACTGATCAAGCACTTGATTGAGGACCGACAAGCCCTGCTGGCCCTGCGTCGCGTCCATGATTTCGCCGGCCGCAAGGACGCCGTTGATGAGGTAGGCGTCGGTGAGAATGTCTCGGGCCGAGATCATCGCCGTGCCTCGGGAATGACTGGCACATGCGCCGAGACGGTCTTTTCGTAGTCGGCGGCTTCTCGCTGCGCCCGTTCGCTCATCCGCAGATCGCTCGCAGCCCGTTCGGCGGCGAGTTGGCCGATCGTTTCTTCGGCCTGTTCAAAGCGATCGAGCGCATCTTTCGGGTCGTCGCACCAGCCCTGCCCGATCGCCTTGTAATACTCGTCGGAACTCCGCACCACTTTCGTGGTGTGCGCGATCACGCGCGCATCGACGCACACGACCTGCCCGTTGGGCAGCTTCATCGCGCGAAACAGCGTGACGGGCGCGTCCATCCAGCTCATGCGCGATACCTCGTCAGCGCGAGCCCGCGCGGGGTCGGCAGTTTGAGCCACGGTTCAACGAGTCCGTCATCGACGACGGCTTGGAGAGACGCAAAGAACGCCGGCACGCCCGGATAGTCCGTAGGCACCGCCGTGTCATGAGCGACAATCACGCATCGCGGCGAGGCCCAGCGGTGAAAGTGCCGCACTTCGACCATGCGATCATCCCAGCCGCTATCGACAAACAGCAGATCCACGGGCTGCGTCGGTTCCACATGCGCCGCGCGGTTGGTCACGATGGTGACCGGCAGCCCATCGGTGCGCGCCCGCGCCTGTTGGGCCTTCGTTTCGGCCAGTTCGATCGACACGAGCTGTCCGCGGCCCAGGTCGCGCAACGCAAGGCCGATTTGTTCGGCGGTGTAGCCGACATAGGAGCCGGTTTCGATGACGTAATCGGGTTTCAGCGCGCGCACGAGATCGCCCAGGAACGCCGACACGTCGGTTTCCGTGGCCCACGCGTCAGGCGCAGACCAGCGGCCCGGCTCCGGGCACTCAGGTCGCGGGGGCAACGCTTCCGCACGCATCGGCAAGCGCCTACTGCTGGTAGAGCGCGACCATAAGGGTCGCCGTCGTCGTGGTCGAATTGACGCGCTTAAAAGTGATCGGCAAGAGCGACCCAGCCACGCACGTAAACTGCGCGACGGTGTTGTCTTCCATGAGCGCGACGACGATGCCGGCCCCACCGACCCACAGCGCGGTCGGATAGTGGCCATTGATCTTCTCTTGTTCGTCGGTATCGCTCTTGGTGACGGCTCGCGCCGTGTTGTAGCCAGGATTGACAGACTGCGCCATCAGGACACCTCGGCCGGTTCGGGCTGCGTCTCGCCCCACGGCTGCATGAGAAACGGCACGGTGCCGCGCGCAAACACCACCGACCAACCCGTGGCCGTGTCGTAGTGCGGCCAGACTTCCACGTCCGTCGTATGGCCGAACTGCACGGAGGAATCGCCCCACAACTGCACGCCGGCCTCGCTCAACTTGCGACAGAAATACAGATCGTCGTCCCACTGATCGGGCACGAACTGCCCGAGCGCCACATACGGCTTGGGGATCGCCCGCAACGCCGACATGCGCACCAGCAACCCGCCGAAGGTCGCCGCCGTGAGCGGCACGAGCGGTCCCGGCGGCGGCAGCGTGTCTTTCATCGCGTCGAGTTCGGGCACCGTGCGGTCGAACCACAACGCGCGAAACGGCGGCTGCCGGCGAAAACTCAGCGGGACCACCGCATCGACGGCCGGATCGTCAAAGCGCCGCAAGAGGCGCGTCAGCGCATCCGGCCCAAACGTCAAATCGTCGTCGAGAAACCAAATCCACTGGGCCCCGAGCGCCACGGCCTCGTCGATGAGCCCGTTGCGATTGGTCGCGGGCGAACACCCCCGCCCCGTGCGGATCACCACACGAGGCGGGAGGTTGAGTTCGCTCACGCACGCCCAGAAGGAGGACCACCGCCCCTGCACGGCGCAGGGAATGGCGATCAACACATCGCAGGGCTCAGCCAAGCGTGACCCCGGCTGCGCACTTGACGCCCCACAGCCCACGCGCCGACAGGAGCGTGATGCTGTTGCCGATCGTGGCCGCGAAGGTCGCCACATCGGAGGTCGTCGTGTCGCCGTTGAAGCCGGGGGTATACGTGACGGTGTGCGCCGCCGCCGTATTGGAGTAGATCGTGACTTCCACACCATCGGGGGTTGCCCCGGTGGGGGAGGCCAACGTCATGGCCGCCGCGGTCGCCTTGTCCAAGAAAATGATCGTGTCCGAGGTCGGCGGCACAATCGCCCCGCTGGCCCCGTAACTGACGATGACCTTCTTGTAGAGCGCCGGGTTGGTCGGCCAGCCCTGCTGTGGCGGCGGAAACTCCGTCGCCGTGCCGGTCACGACCGATGCGAGGATGGGATGGGCCGAGACAATGGACCCGCCCTGTCCGACGCGCTGCACGGGGATGACGGTGCCGTTGGCGGCCCCCGTCTGCACCATGTATTCGCCATCGACCATGATCGTCTGGCCGACCGCAAACCCCGTCGCGGACGTGACGTTGATGGACTGATCGCCCGCACCACATGCGGACGCGAGAGTGGTTCGGTTCGCCATTAGCTTGCACCTCCGGCGACGACGCACGCCCAGTCAGGCCGATACGCCAGCCAGCCATAGAAGCAGTCCAGACGGCTGATCTTCTGGTCCGACTGCGCGTTGTATTGCCGCACATACCGAGCGCTCCACCCGGTTTCGGCGTCACTGACCATCGCCACGTCGGCACCGGGCAGATCGCTGTCCGCATCGACCATGCCGAGCACGAACGCTTCCTTGTTGTAGACGAGACCCTGACGGGTCGGCGTCGCCGTCCAAGTGCCCGCGCCGGTCGTGATCGTCGAGCCGAGCGGAATGATCGGCGCGTTGTTGGCCGGCAGCGCGTCCACGTTGGCGAGCGCGTTGGGAATCGGTCCCGACCCGACCGCGATGAGCGGCGGCTGGAACTGAATCGTCGCGTCGACACCCGAGGACGTGACCGCTTGCGTCACCGTCAGCTGCATCAACTGACCCGTGGACGTGTAGTTCTGCGGGTTGATTTCGTTGACGTTGGCAATCGTGAACTTGTCCCCGACCTGATAGGTCGTGGCCGAGCTCGCGTTGCCGTCCGTGACGATGCTCGTCATGCCATCCGCAAACGTCGTCTGGTTGACGAGCGGCGTGAACGACGTGGACGAACCAGTCGTGCGCTGCCAGGTGTTCTGGTCGTAATACCAGGCCTCGATGCCCAGCTTTCGGCTCGCGAACAGGCCCGACCGGATTTCCTCGCTCACCTGTGTCTGTGGGTTGAACGTCGTCGCGTTGTTGCCGACGAGCGTGCCGTGCATGTTGGGCGAGAGGATCGCCACCAGATCGTCATCGGGCACGGCCACGTTGCGGAGTTTGGTCACCGCATCGAGGTAGGTCTGATACGACGTGGGGGTCGTGCCCGGCGTGCCGACCGAGTGCGCGACGAGCGGCGTGCAGCGCGTCAGGCCATCGAAATCGATGGTGTTGGCGAGCTGAATCGACGCGGGCTTGATGTAGCGCGAGCGAACTTCTTCGACGGAGAACGTCGCGTCAAACGTGCTCCACGAAATGCCGATGTTCGCCTGATCGGTGATGTTGAAGCGAACGGTAACGTCGTTGATGCCCTGCTGTTGAAACGCCTGCCCCTTGGTGGTGGCATAGCGCTGGGGGAGTCTGAGCGAGAAGCCCGAACCGACTTTGGCACCACCGGCTTTGAAGTCGGCGCTGTATTTCCGAGTGACGTTCGCCCCGAATTTCAAGGAGTTTTGCGCAATGCGCGAGACCTCCTTGACGACCCAAGTTGGCGTCACGAACGAGTTTGAGGCCATGGGAGCCTACTTCTTCAGGCTCGCCGGGCCTCCCGCGCTTTTCTGTCCCGCTCGTTCATGGCCGCAATGTATTTGGGACCGAACGGCAGGTCTTCCGGCGGGGAGGACTCAGGAGCCATCACCGAAGGTCTCACCGGCTTAATGAGAGGCTTCGCGTTGGTTTGAGTCAGCACTGTCTCGGGGCCGGATGAAGCCGATGACAGGCGTGCGGTGAGATGGCCGATAGCACGAGCGGCAGCAATCGGGTCTTTGATAGCCGCCAGGCGTGCCGCATCGTCGGGATGCGTCAAGAGGTGGTCCATCAAATCCGCGCTGAGATGAGGATCGTTCGCCGTCTCCGTCGCGAGTAGCGCCAGGACGGTGTTGGAATACTGAATCGTGTGCGCCTTTAAGCGCTCATGAAAGCCGGGATGACTTTCCTCCGCGATCTCCCACGCCGCTTTGACCTGGGTTTCGCGTTCACGCTGCGCGCGGGTCTGTTCGGCGGCCGCTTCGCGTTCCGCAAGGCGTTTGTCCGCAATAAACGCGGCCATCGCTGCCTGATGCGCGCCATACGGATCGGGCAAACCCGCGGCCTCGAACTCTGCGAGCGTCGGCGCGTCGGGCTCGGACTGATACCGCTGCACGAGCTGCAAATAGGTCTGGCTGGCTGAGGGTTTCTCGGCGGCGGCAGGCTGTTCGCTCGCCTTGGGCTGTCTCAGGGCGTGCAGTTCCGCTTCGCGCTCATTCGCGCGTCGTTCAGCTTCTTCGGCGCGGCGTTCGGCGTCGCGCTGTTTGGCAATTGCCGCGTTGATCTTCGCCTGATGGGATTTGCGCGGGTCGCCGTCTGTCTTGGCCGGTTCAGCGGGCGCTTTCGCCTTGAACGTGCCATCGGGATTGCGCTCACCCGTGGTGACTGCGGCCGGTTCGGTCGTCGTCGGCTTGGCTGGGTCTGGCGTCTCCGGCGCGTCGGCCTGTTCGGGCTCAGCAAAGCCCGCCGCGGCACGGATGTTAGCTTCCGTGTCGTTGGCCGTGACCGTGACCCGATTCTCCGTGACCGAATTGATGGCAGATGACATTAAGTCTGTCTGGCGACCTAAGTTGAGTGATTATCAGTATTCGCGTTGAGCTTGTCAAGCCGACGCAACCGAATGCCGTCCCAGCGATAGAGCGTGTGCAGGTCGGCGCTGGCGTAGGTGTTGGGTTTGGCGCTGTGATCGGCAAAGACGATCTCGCCCGATTCGGCGTCTCGCGATAGACGGCGGTCAATCATCGCCAGCACATGCCGCTGGAGGATGGGCGGCGGTTCGGGCCTGACTCCGCGCGGCGGCAAATTAAGCGTGCGGCGGCGGGTGGCGTCACCCATTAGGCCCCAGCCTGATCCGGCGCGGACGCCTGCTGTTCGAGCGCTTGCTGATGCCCCTGTGCGCCCTGTTCGAGCGCGTTTTGCTGTTGCTGGTCGCCCTGCTGCATCGCCTGTTCATGGGCGACGGCGGCCATGCCCAGCTCGTGCGCGCGATCGTGTTCGGCTTGCGCGTTGTCGTTGGCCTGCACGCCGAGTCGGGCGCGTTCTTCGAGGAACAGCGCAAGGCGGTCCATCTTCGCGCCCAGTTCGGCCACGGCCAGCTTCGTCTCGTTGTCGGCGCGATGCTGCTGGAGGTCCGCCGCGGTCTGGATCTGCGTGCGGTGCGTCTCGGCCGTCTCTTGGAGCTGCGTTTTCTTGAGGTCCGCCAGATTCTTGTTCGCGAGTTCCTGCAACTGCTGAATCGTCGCGTGCATCTGCGCGATCTGCGCTTGCGCGGCCGGCGGCAGCCCGTTGGGATCGTCCACGCCAGGCGGCCTAATCCTCGCCGCAATGGCATCGGCCTGGGGAATGTCCATCGACTCGACCCACAGGTCCGCGAACCGGGGCACCAGTTCCGGCGCGGCTTGCGCCAAGGCGTTCATGCCCGCGAATGTCTCGGCCTTGAGCGTCTGTTGCGACTTGCCGACGTTGACGATGACGCCGTATTGCCCCTGTTTGAGCATGTGCGCCATCGGCGGCTTGGCCTGCTGCATCTGCGGCGGGGCCTGCGAGGCGGGTATCGGCTGCCCGTTGGCGTCTTTCACGAACGCCTGGTTGAGCATGACCCAATCTTCACTGCCGTCTTTGCCCACGATGCGCTCGACGCGGCCGGGACGGTCATAGACAGACGGCAGCAAGTCCACGACGACAATGCCAGTCTGTCGAATCGCCCGCGCATGGTGCGTCAGCCAGCCCGACGTGCCCTGCTGCGAGGCCATCTTGAGTTCTTCGATGGCCTTCCCGCTGCGATCATTCGGATTGACGTGGCCGAGCGCCGCATCGGGCACGCCCGTCGTGGAGCGGATGAAGTTCGTGAACAACGAGATCATCTCGGCAAAGGCTTGAATCGCCGGTTCGTCGTTGTTGCGCGTCGGTGGCGGCAGGATTTGTTGGCCTGTCGCCTCAGTCGTCGCGTTGTATTCGAGGTAGGGGAAATTGCGCGTGTTCGCCTGGTTCCACCACGCTTCGTAGTTCTGCAACTGGCCCGCCACGGCGAGCCACGGCGACACAGACGCGAGGCCGATCTTCTCGGCCGCGCTCGACACCATGTAATTGAGCATCCGGCAGGGCGACATCGCCGGTTGAACCATGCCTTCAACGATGGTGGTACCGCCGACGTTGTATTTGTTGCCCGTGTCCTCGATGATCGGAATGAAGTGGCCGTCCCATTCCTGGGGCTTCTCCAGCCACTCGATGCCGTTCATCTTGGCCCACTGGATCGTGCGCGTGTAGACGGTGCGCCCGTCCACGGTCTTACTGGGCGTGTAGGTGGCCCACCAGTATTCCGCGATGCGGTAGGTCTTGCCGGCCTTGCCTTCGATGACCCAGTGCTTCGCGTTGTCGCCCAGCCCCTCCATGAGTTCGCTGTCGGAGGCGTTCGCGAGCTTGGAGTCACCGTATTCGCGCTTGTAGTCGGCTTCGAGAAGGTCCGAGGTGACGAACGTGTAGTCCGGCTCCCAAAACCCACCTTGGGCCTGCCATTTCGGCAGCGGGTCGCGGTAGACCGAAAAGCCGTTTTCGATGGGCTCGATGCAGATGATCTGATCGAGGCCGGTTTGCTCGTTCGCGTAGGACTTGTTGACGCGCCAGTAGCCGCGGCCACAGCCGACCATCCGCTGGAAGCCCCACGAATACACATCATCGGCGTGACTATCCGTCTGGATGGCCCGAATGAGCCCGCCAATCACTTCCGCCGTGTCTTTGTTCGCCTTGCCGTCGCGAGCGGTGATCGTGATCGCCAGATCGGCGTCATGCTCCTGGTTGACCACTTGCGCGATGGGCTGGTCCAGCGTCCGCATGGTGAGCATGGGACGGGCCGGCACCGCGGGTGAACCCGACGAAGCATTGGCCGGCAGCCCGGCGCGGCTCAGTTTGGCGTCTTCGGTCCACTGGTCGCCGGCTTGGAAACGCAGGGCTTCGAGTTCCCTGGCACGTTGGTCGTGCTCGGTCTCGGCAATGAACTTGAACTGCGCGAGGGCAGTAGCGTGCAGGTCTGTCAGGCTGTCTTGGGAAGCCACAGTTTGCTGTCACATAGGGTAGCACGCCTAAATCATGTTTTTACCACCATTGTCCAGCGACGGGCGGCGGAGCGCTTCTTTGGCGCTTTTCGACGGGTGCCCGGTGCCTGACGGCGAGGTAGCGGAAGGCATCCGCCCCGTGTGAGGCCCAGTCGTGCACGGGCGTGTCCTTGAACTCGTTGAGCCGCGTGTTGAAGTCCTTCCGGTAGTGCTGTAAGGCTTCGAGCCCTGATTTGCAGCGCTCCGCATCGAACCAGCAGATCGGGAACAGCATCCGGGCCGCATGGATGCCGTCGTCAAACGGCACGTTCGGGCAGACCTGGAAGCGGATGCCTAGGCTTTGCGCGGCTTCGAGGCGCGACCGGCCCGAGGCGAGTTCTTTGACCTGGATGTCATGGGGTGCCCAGTGCGTGCCGTAGGTATAGCCCTTGTCCTTGAGGACTTTGGCGTAGTGGGGGAGACCTTCGCCGCTGGCTTCGTAGTAGTCGATGAGGCGGACTTCGCCGGAACGTAGAGACTGACTAAACCAGATGGATGTGGAATCACCCACACCCAAATCCCAGTCAGTGTCGACGGGAAGTATCGGGTCGGTAGGAATGCGGGTAATGCGCCCTGCGCTTCGAGCTGCCAAGAGTTCGGCGCTGTAGATAGCGCCTTTAACGCTCGCCTCGAAGCTGCACTCGTATTCTTGGTCATACTCATCCTGGGTCATGGCTCGCCTAGCATCCGCTAGCTCAGTCTGCGGCAGCACGGCTGTCTCGCTGGCCTTGTATTGCGCGAAAAACCACGCGGGGTCAGCCTTCGCACCGACCCATTCCTTGTCGCCGTAAATCAGGGTGTAGAACTGATTGCGACCGGCTGGCGTGCCAATGAAGAACGCGCCACCGCCACGGTCGGAGAGCGCCGGACGCAGCACTTCTGAGAAAATCTTAGGCGGCATGAGCCCATACTCGTCCAGCACGCAGCCATCAAGGTAGATGCCGCGAAGACTATCGGGCGAGTCCGCGCCGTAGATGCGAAGCTGCCCACCATTCGGATAGTCGGCGCGCAATTCGGACTGATTGAACGTGACGCCAGGAATCGGCCGCGAATACTTCTGAATGAAATCCCAGCTAATCGTCTTGCCCTGGCTATAGGTTGGCGCAATGTAGGCGAAGCGCGGCCGCTCTTTCGTGCAGGTCAACGCGGCGCGAATCAGATGATTAACGGCGCACACTGTCTTGCCGAACCGACGATGACAGACGGCCACTGCGAATCGATGGCTCTCAAGTGCGCTGTGAAGCACGCGCTGGAGCGGGCGCGGCGCGTAGGGGATCGTAATTTCAGGCATGGCGTCGGCAGACGGGACCGGGAGCCTGCACGGTGCAACGCTTTACCCCGAGTCTAAACAGGCGCGGCGCGCTTCTAGCCGACCTTATGCGCGGCACTCCCGGATCTGTCACATGTCCTCGTCATCCCAGCCGCACACGCACTCCACGAGGGGCGCGCGGCAAGTGCGGCAATGAGCCTCGCACTGTTCCCACGGCAGGCCACACAGACGGCAATGCGTCAGTACGGTTCTCAGATGATCAGCGGCCTGTTGCGTGATTTCGCGTATGGCCTGTTCGAGCGGAATGATCACGTTACCCATGCCTACTCCTGCCACTTCACGATCAGTGGCCCGCCATCCTTGCCAGCCACTTCCATCGGCTCAATCGGCTTGTCCAAGTAGCGGTTCATCAGGTCCGTGAACGCCTGCACGCTCGGGTCTTTCTCCCAGACTTCCACGACGATGCGATCGGAGTCTTCGCCATTCAGGAGCTTTTCCGCGTCATCGGCGGTCAGCTTCTCGAACTTGCCGGAGGACTTGTGCCGCGCGACGAGGTAACTCAGTCCCTTGGCGTGCTTGATCTGCGCGTCCAGCATGGGCTCCATGTGGGCGTCGATGATGCGTCGAGCGGCCTCACGCGCGGCAAGCTTGTCGCGTGTCGGCTTGTAGATGGCACCCTTTTGCGGGCCGCGTTTGCCCATGCGTAAAGTTTATGATGTTTTTAGCTGCGCGATATAGAGATCATGCAGTTGGCGGGCGTCACCTTTGTGCCAGGTGTAGGCGCGCATCAAGAGTTGGTCTCGATAGCGGCTGGGCAGAATCCATCGCACGGCTCGGAGCGCATAGGCGAACTCGCGCTTGAGGCAAATGCGGACTTGCAGGAGGCGAATGCTCATCCCTGCTCCGGTGTCTGGCTGGCCTGCTGGGCGCGCGCGAGCTGTTGGGGACGCATGTCCAAGAAGGGCACTGGGCTCGCTGGGTAGGGACCGGAGGGCTCGTAACAGACCAGAATCACGCCGTGCTCAGCCGAGAGGACTTCAAGAGGCTTCGCGCGCTCCTCGCGTCGGCCTTCCTCGCGCAACCGCTCTTGAAACTGCTCAAACGCGATGGATGGATTCCAGACCGTTGGGTCTTGGTGTTCGCTGATGTGCACGACCACGGGGGGATCAAAGTTGGCAGTGCCGAGACGGGCGAATAATGCCTGGTCCTCGGGAGACAGCGTGCCAGTTGTGAGGCGCTTTGATTCCGCCTGTTCCTCAGCCTCTAGGCGCTGGGCGAACGCATCAAGAGCGGCGCACACATCGACAAATTGCCCGTCATGGTCGCTGACGGCCAGTGGCGTCCAGCGCGTGATGGTCACGTCAAGCGGAGACTCACTAAATGGCACCGCGCCCGCCAGCGTCTTGGAGATTTCGCGAATCTGTGTCGCGGTGAAGGGGGGCGTGTCGCTCATGACTGCCACTTATTTAGCATCACTACAGGCATAAGCGCGCATAACGCCACGTTTTTTAGTTCATGCCACGTCAGATAGTCCGCGACACACGCTTGTAACGCTTCCGTGGACGTGGCGCTCATACAGTAGCCGTCTACGGTGATGGTGCAGCGGGGTTTCAACTACCCCTCAACAGCCAGAACTAGCGGTGCCTGGTAGCCGCACTTGCCGCAAATGCCGAAAATGCCATCCTTCATCGGCAAGAGGCGACCATGATCTGGCACATTGCGGCAATCCACGCCATGCCCGCTGTCAAGTTCAACCGGATACTTGTTCTGCTGACGATCGAGCGCGAGAATCAAATCAGTGTGTTCCATTGGTTTTCTCCAGACTAGGATGCCAGCATCTTCTCGCGGCCATAAACAGCGAGCGGCTTGCCAGATGCCAATTTATTGACAGTATCGTATTGGGCGTCATCCAGCTTGACGAGCACACAGTGCCGCTTCACGTATTCGGGAGGCCCAGGCTTACGGCCGCGCTTCACGGGCTTCTTCTTCACGCAGCAGACTATGACAGAAAAAACTTTGCGGGTCAACGCGAAATAGTTGTTGACATGTAGTTAACCGTCAATTACACTCGCTCTCGTTGGCGATGGGCGCTGACGATTTGAATGGAAGGCCGCGTAATGCCACGCTGCATTATCTGTGATTCATCCTTCTACCCTGAGCCATGCGATTGCGGTTTGGAGATTTCATTCGCTGATTCTGACGCCTATATGAGCCGAGGACGAGTAAAGGAACTTCGGCGACGCTGGATAGAGCCATCGACGAATCCGGACCACTTCAATCAGGACGGTACGCTCAAGGCCATCGACGGACGGGCCAGGTCGGCGCGCGTATAGCCATACCAGTAGAGCTTCATGCCTGCTCCGGCGTCGTCGCGCTCGGGGCTGACGACAGCGCCAGCAGCTTGTCGGTAGTGTCTCAGTTTGAAAATCAGGCCGACGGCGCGTGCTGCTGCCTTGCCGAAGCACAAGCGCAAGGCCATCGCGACCAGGGCGGCTGAAGCCAGATGGAGAAAGTATCTCAGAGGTCAAGTGTGACGACTGGGACAACGCCACGCGCAGCACTGACGATTACGGCCACGTATACGAGACTCCTGGAGTTGTCATAGGCGTGTCCATTGGGCCTCGATTCTAACGGAGAAGCCATGCAGACCATCAACACAACCTCGCGTCCCGACATCGGCCTGACCTTTCTGGACGCCGCCGCCTTGTGGGGCTCCTTCGCCAAACGCGCCATGATCGATGCAACAACGGCTGCAAGCGATGACGCCGCCGAGTGGGCGCTGATTCGGGTGAAGAATAACACCCGCTACGCCATGACGTGCGCGCGCTTGGCATTGTCAGAAGTTGGGGACACCTACGAACCGGCCATCTGTGACGCCTGCGAAGATGCCCCAGCCGTGGAAGACTTCGGCGGTATGGCCTTCTGCCCGACGTGCGCGCCCCAGTGGTTTGTCTGCCAGCGGTGCCACGAAGCGCAGCAGGTGGAAGGCCAGCAGACGATTGACGGCCCCCGCTATCAGGAAGTCGTGTGCATGGGCTGCTACAGCAATTGGATGAGCCGATGGTAGCGCCCACCACGCCTCAGCCGGTGCTCGATATGAGCCTCGCACCGAAGGAACAGCCGGCGGCACTCGCGCCCGTGGAGAACGAGACCGATTCGCTCATCCGCGCGGCGATGGACCCGAACATGGACATGGCGAAGCTCTCGGCGCTGATCGACATGCGCGAGCGCGTCATGAAGATTCAGGCGAAGGAAGCCTTCGATCGGGCGTTCACGAAGATGCAGGCCGAGATGCCCGTCATCGTGGAATACGCGAAGACGAACAACGGCACCTACGCGCCGCTGGAAGACATCATCGAACAGGTCCGGCCGATCCTGACGAAACACGGCTTCGGGTTGTCGCATCGCACGGAATGGCCCGAGAAGAACGTGATCCGCGTCGTGGGCATCTTGACGCACGAGCAGGGCCATGAGCGCACCACGGAATTTGTGGCCGGCGCGGACACGTCTGGCAGCAAGAACGCCGTGCAGGCGCAAGGCTCGACCGTCCAATACGGACGCCGCTACACGACCAAAGACCTGCTGAACATCGTCACCCGCGGCGAAGACGACGACGCGAAGCGTTCTGGCCGCATTCCAGAGCCGGACGGCTACGGCGACTGGCTGGCCGCGCTGTCCAATAAGGCCGATGAAGGGCTGCCCGCGCTGCAAGCCATGTGGACGACGGCGAAGAACGACCCGCAGATTCGCCCCTACATGGAGCACCTGACGAAGACCGAGCCCGACACCTGGAACGAGTTGAAGAAGAAGGCCGCGAAAGTCGTGGTGAAGAAGTGATGCGCTTTCGCGTATCGGAGCATCCCCAGCGGTCCCACGAGTGGATCGCGCAACGACTCGGACGCCTGACTGGCTCACGAGCGGCAGACATGCTCTCGGCGGGCCGGTCTGGCGAGGAAAGCGCGGGGCGGCGCAACCTCCGCACGCAGCTTGTGCTGGAGCGGATCACGGGACGCCCGCCGGCGCCTGGATATGTGTCTGCGGCCATGCAGCAAGGCACCGAGCGCGAGGCTGAGGCCGTGGCGCTCTATGAGGCGACCACCGGCAACATCCTGTCGGCCGTGGGATTCTGCGCGGCCGTCGATATCCAGGCTGGATGTTCGCCCGATGGCGTCGTGGGGAATTTTGAGGGCATCGCGGAAATCAAGTCGCCGCTCCCGGCCACTCACCTCGAATACCTGCGATCAGGCATGGTGCCCAGCGCCTATCTCAAACAGGTCACGCACAACATGTGGATTACGGGCGCGCTGTGGTGCGACTGGCTGTCCTATAACCCTGACTTTCCGGACGCCCTGCAAATCAAGATCGTCCGCGTCATGCAGACCGAGCTTGCGATTGAGGACTACGCGAAAAAGGCCAAGGCGTTTCTCGCTGAAGTCGATCGCGATGTTGAGGTTCTGCGCACGCTCTCCAATCTCCCCGCCACGCTCCAGCAGGCGGTGACCGCATGACGCGGCTCAAGTGCCGGTGTGGCCGTCGTGCGTCGATCGATCGCGACAAGTGCACCCGTTGCCGCACGAAGTTGAAGCAGCTCGGACGCCCGCCTATGCGGCGCGTCTTCGGCGGCACCTGGAGTCCGGTGCACGGCGATCTGCCCGCGCATGTCATCGAGTCGATCATCCAGCGTGCCCATGCGATGCGTCGGCCGCTGTGGAGGCACGCATGAGCGCGCCTATTCCGCGTTTCGTCGGGCGCACGGAGCGCGGCAAGGTGCGTCTGGCGTCTCCACGCGACTGCGAAACATGGGTCCGCTCACTCGGGGAAGGCGTGACTGTCGATGTCTCCGTGCGCGTCCACAAGAGCCAGCGGAGCCTCGATCAGAACGCCTACATCCATGCCGTGCCAGTGCCGATCATGGCCGAGCACTGGGGCTGCACGATCGAAGAAACCAAGCTGCTCCTTATGGGGGAATGCTGGGGTTGGAACGACGTTCTAGGCCATCGGCTGCCCGTGAAGCCACACACGTCGTCGATGAACACCCAAGAAGCCTCGCACTTTATTGAGTGGTGCCAAGTGTGGGCGATGACGGAATTTCACGTCGAGATCCCGTTGCCGAACGAATGCGATTGGGAGGCTGCGTGATGGCGATTCAGCCGCTCACGAAGCCCGCGAAGGGTTCCGGCTTTCTGGAACGCAAAGCGCGTGCGCGCGAGATCGCTAACAGCGAGAAGCGCGAGAAGCAGATCGTCCGCAAGCGTGACAAGCATCGGTGCCGATGGCCGCGCTGCGAATACCGCACGCTGGAACCGCGGATCGAAGTCGCGCACCTGAACGATAAGGGCATGGGTGGCGACCACGGGGAGCGATCCACGGCGGATCAAATGATCTGCCTGTGCTTTCTCCACCACCAAGGCGAGAAGTCGCTCCATAGCGGCGACTTGGAGATCCGCCCACTGACGACCGAAGGTGCCAACGGCCCGTGCTTGTTCATCTCGTGGTTTGACGAGGGACAAAAGGCCGGGCTCAACCCGCGCGCACGAAGTATCGCGGAAACCGCCGTCGGCGTTCCTGAAATTCTTCCCAACGACTAAGGAGCCTCCCCATGACGACCTGTGAACTGAGGAAGAAAGCGGCGGAAGTGATCGAGACGCGCGGATGGCATCGCGGCAGTTACATCGGCCAAAACGGTGCTGTCTGCATGCTCGGAGCGCTGCACATTGCAGCTTTCGGCAATGCCGTTGGCTGCGATTTAACCAATTCACTTGAGGCCAGAATCGCATTCAACGAAGCGAAAGAGTCGATCGGGTTGAAATCAATTCCAAAGTGGAATGACCGCAAAGGACGCACGAAAAACCAAGTCATCGAACGTCTTTTGAAAGGCTGCGAGTAGCCCATGACGACCTTAGAAACCTCCTACACCCGTCGTGAGCCGATCGAGGAACAGCAGATCGAGGCGTATGTGAGCAACGCTCGGATCTGGAAACTGGCGGGGAAGTGCCTGCTGGCGCTCGTGTGCCTGGGCGCGGCGCTGCTGCTGTGGGGCTGGCGATGAGGGCTCAGGTCACGTTCTGCGATATCTGCGGCAGCCGCGAGGACGTGTGCGCGCGGGTGTCGATGCAGGCACCGAAATCAGAACAGCACGAGTCCTCGATGAGCATGAGTCTGCTGTTTGCCTTCGGTCAGTCGAAAGCGCAGTCCCATGACATTGACATGTGCCGCGCGTGCGCGACCGGGATGATCGACATCGTGGAGCGTGCCGCATTCGAGCGCAAGCGCAATGAAACGAAGGCTGAACGTGCGGCATCTGCGCAGAGCGTCCTTCACACTTCCGATGCGCTGAAAGGTTACTTCAGCAAATGACGTGGCTCTCTCGTCTCCTGACAGCTTGGCGTGATCGGCACGATCCCTACGCCGTGATGCAGACACCACCAGACATGTCATCGATGCGCTACGACTTTGCGAAGGCGGCGAAGGCGCGACGGCTGGCGGAATCGCGTGAGATACAGCGGCGCAAGCTCGAAGCGCGCGTGTCACAACCCAAGTCCTCGCCCCGTGTCGTGCCGCTGCGAAAGAGCGGGAGCCGATGATCGGATACCTCGCCACCGTCGTCGTCGCGATGTGCGCCTATCGGTTGCGTCACGACCCGAGCGCGTTCCCATGGGCCATGTTCATGCTCGGGGCCAATCTGGCGCTGGATGCCGTCCTCACCTTGCAGAAGTGGGCCGGCGATGAGTAGTCAGCCATCGTTGCCAGAGCTGGGCGCGCGTCCGCACACGGTAGCTGAGACCAGCTTGCAAGCCTTTGAAGAGGTAAAGAAGCGGCTCCCACTAGAGGACTTGAAGATGGTCGCGCACGTGGACGACTACTGCCGCTACACCGGCTACGCGAACGTGACGGGATGGGAATTGGCGTCCTACCTCGGGCGTGACAAGACGCATGTGCGGCCCGCGTTGACCCGCGCGAAGAACGCCCGGTGGCTCACCAAAGCCACGCCACGCGCCAGTCGAATGGCCGGGGAAGGACGGTGTGCCCCCTACCGACTGGCGGTGCCACGAGCGGCGGTGGAGCGGGCGATTCGGGAGATTGAACAGGCGCGGAAAGTAGGGGCGAAAGCCTAATCGCGCGTTCGGTCGTTTCAGCCGTTGTTTTGTGCGTGTTTGTGCTTGCAGATGGAGGGCGAAAGTGCGAGAGTGGCAGCGACGTTATTCAGTGACTAGCTGAATAACGCCCCTGTCCCGGCTGTTAGGAGCCGAAACCGAGTTCGCTGCCGACGAAGGATCGTAGCGCAGCGTTCCCATTTCGCCAAACACAGCCGTATCAGGATCGCGCTCACCCAGCGGCGCGTGACTAAGCAGGCGGGCATATCCGCGCACGCGAGTTTTGCGTGCGGCGAGACACGAGGACCACGACCGTGACGGGCGCGCGAGTTTCGCGTCAACCGTGAACGTGGCGCGACATTCGGGTGAGCGATATACCCGAAGACCCGCACGACGCGGCAACCACCGGGCAACGTCCTACCGGCGACGACCCGGCCGCAGTTGAGAGACGCCGCGAGGCGAAAAATGGTTGCCCCTGCTATTTCGATGCGCCGCGAGCGCCGAGACGAGCAGGTCGATTGGGATCGACGGCATGCGCGTGCGGGTTAGACGGCGCTGAGCCTTCTCTCAGTGGGATAGGCCGGGGTGTGCGATACGAGGATGAGCGATGGTGATACCGCAGAGATTGCTTGAGCAAATGACGCCCGACGAGCGCGCCGATTTTGACGCCACGCTCGATGGTTGGCGCAATTCGATTACCGGCGTGTGCCCGAAATGCAGCGAGCCGTTGACCGTGCGCGTGAAGCTCACGGGTTCTTTTATTCAGCGCGACACGCAAGAGCGGACGCCGCCGAAAGCTCAACAGTCAGCGCGTCCGCAAAGCCAGATCGACGCCGACGAGCGGTTCATCGAGGACGCGCGGGCGTCAGGCATGTTGGCCGCATTCGAGGAATGCGTGCAGCAATTGAACGAGCGGCAGCGTCCGTCCAATACCGGCGAGTTCTTGCTGACCGTGCTCCGCACTTACGGAGAAAAGGTGGTCCCTCGGGCCGTGTTGGAACGCTACAAATCCGAGTTCGGAGGACGGATTGATTTCTGGAGCGCGCAAGGCGTGATCGTCGTGCTCTCCGATCGCATTGTGCGGGCGTTCGTGCCGCACCACCTGATCTTTGGGGCGGCGATTCGGGACGCGCGCGGGAAGGCACGCGGAACGCTCGGCACGGACGAACAGCGATTCGATCTATGGGTGCGAGGCAAGCACGGCTATGTGCCTGCTGACGCCAAGATTTTCGCCGACGCGATGGCCCAACGCACGCGCGGTGACTTTGCAAAGGTTGTCCAGTAGCGGAAAGGTCGGTCGGGATGGACGCACAGGCTCCCCAGCCCACGCAAGACGAGATGTTCAATCTGTTTTGGCGCGCGTATCCGAAGCGCACGAATAAGGGTGACGCGAGGAAAGCATGGGAGAAATTGAGGCCAGACGCGGAGTTAGTGCAAGCGATCCTGATCGCCATTGCGTGGCAGCGACAGACGCCACAGTGGGCCAAGGACGACGGGCAATACATCCCGTATCCCGGTTCGTGGATTCGCGGGGAACGCTGGCTCGACGAGCCGGTGGACACGGCTCCGCCGAAGTCCGAACACTGGCGGGACGAATGCTCGAGACTCCACGGCGGGACGTGCGAACACTCGTCATGGCACGCGGTGAAGAAGAGCCAGGCGTCGTGAGAGGCCAAGGGAACGGATTGCTCGTGCTCGGTATGCTGCATGAGGCCGTGGCGCACTTCGGATCGATCACGCCGGAGAACAGGGACCGCGTAACCCGATGGGTGCAAAAGCGCGTGAAGCAGTTGACGAGCACGCCCGGTGAGGTGAAGCCGTTTCAGGCGCGCGGGTTCGATGCGAAGTCGGCCGCGGCTGGAGACGGCGAATGAGCTATCCAGGCTTCGATGAGAAATGGCTCCGCGAGCATGCCGGCGGCATGAAGTCGGCTACGCCATCTCAGATCCGCCGTGCCATGCGCGATTCAGCAGCGGCGTTGGTGCGTGAAGGCGCAGCGCCGAAGCGTCAGAAGTTCAACGCGCAGCCGACCGTGACGCGAGGCCGAAAGTTCGCGAGCAAGAAAGAGGCCCAGCGGTATCACGAGCTGCTGTTGCGGTTAAAGGCGGGCGAGATTCGGCGGTTGGAGTGCCAGCCGGTCTACGTGATGCACACCGAGAACGAGAGCGGGGAGTGGATCGCGTGCGGGAAGTTCACGCCGGACTTCCGATATCTGGAGCGCGTCGAGCCAGATTACGACAAGGCCGCGAACGTCGTGACATCGGCCGGCTATCGCGAAGTGATCGAGGACGTGAAGGGTGGACGTGCCACGAGCACAACCGCGTATCGGCTTCGCAAGCGTCACGTCGAGGCTGAATACGGGATTCAGATCATCGAAGTCTGACCCCGTGGCGCTCCGTGGGACTGGTGGAGGCCGTGCCGACACTTGACAATCATATGATTGTGTGTTAGTATGTTCTCGGAGGTTAGATATGGCTGCTGCTGTTTTGTCGGCTCCTGGTGCGAAGTTTGGCCCGTGCAAGTCCGGGTGTTCTCATCGTGATTGCCTGACAACTCGTCGCATGTCAGAGGAGGTGTGCCGGTTCTGCGACGAAAGGATCGGATATGGCGTGCGGTTCTTTACAGACCCGCAGAACACGAGAGACGTGCGAGGCGACTCTGCGTTTAGCGGCCCGATGCTGGTTCACGCGCATTGCCTTGAGGATTACTACGACAAGGAGACCGGCGGCAATTGCTCTCCAGAAGTCGAAGGAGGGCTGTGAAGCGCGGCTACTCGAAAGACTTCACGCCGCGCACGGACACCTACGGACGCTACCTGCTGGACAAGATTCCGGCGACGCTCTGGCGCGACGTGAAGGCGAAGGCGAAGCGCGACGGTGTGAGCGTTCGGGCGGTGATTCTCAAGGCGCTGACAGATTGGGTCCAGAAGTAGCCACGGGTGGAGACGGACGACACGGAGAGATTCGAGCACGGCCAGTTCTGGGAGGCGCGCGGCGGCGTGGAAGGACACGGCGAGCTTCGACGATGACCAGTGGCATCTAGTCCCGCGCGAGCGTTAATTAGCTCTGTAGTGAGAATCGAAGCCGGACAACCTGAAAAGGCCCGCATCAACGACTGGAGCCGGTATCAAGCCCGGCCCGCGCGTTTCCCAGATTCAGTTGTGAGTTCCCCCCAAGGGGGCAGAAGGAGCAGGGCAGGCCAATGGCGACAGAGTTGACACGAGATCTACTGGACGAGTTGATCCGGCGCACCGAGATATGCGAACGCTCTGGCATGGGCAGTCCGATGGACGCGCCCGAAACACTGAGGCTGCTGCGCGTCGTGCAGGGGCTCGTGGCGCTCGGGCCGGAGATGGACGAAGCGATCGAAATAGGCAGTGTTGAGCAGAAAGCCAGAGTGCTGCGTCAGGTGCGGGCGCTGATCGGAGATGGGGAGTAGCCATGTCACTCGACAGACGCGCGCTCGCGGAGCGGTTGAAGGCGATGAAGTTTGACGAGGATTTGAGCGAGCACTATGCGCCGCTCGATCCGGCCGAGCGTGATCTCCTCCTGCGCCTGTTGGGAGAGGAGGCCGAGCCGCGCGGGTGGCAGCCGATTGAGACAGCTCCGAAGGACGGAACTTGTGTGGTCATGTTGACGCGCGGTGGATCTGTCGTTCGTGCGAGCTTTGGGAACCTGGGAGATGACGCGTGGACATGGATTGCGACCAACGACGATGAGCATCCGAAGTGTTGGACGGACGGTGCGTGCTGGGAGTCAAACGAGGACGACGAGCCCAGCGACCAGCCTGTTTACTGGATGCCCTTACCACCCTCCCCACCTCCCGACACGGAGAGCGCCAAGGAGCAGGCATGAGCATGGACACGATCAAGATCCCATCCGTTAAACAGCCCCACTCGGCCCTGGACGGCATCTACATGGACGCCATCGACACAGACCCCGCCGAGAATCTGTCATTGATGCTGCAAGGCTTCCTGACCGGCCTGCCCCAGCAGCGGCGATCGCTTCTGGCGGTGATCCCGATGGTGTTCCACGGGAAGACGCCGGGCTATCTCGTGATCTCGTCCGAGCCGGCGAAAGGATCGAAGCCATGAACGAGCAGACACTGTTAGGCGGCGCACAGCCCGCGCCCGTGCCGTATGCGACGTATGCGCGGTTGCTGGAGCAGGTGCGCGAGTTGCGAGATGAGACGCACATTGCCGCTTGTGATTTCTTTATCGGGCATGGCGCGTGCCCGGCTTATGAAGTCGTGACTATTCGGCTGGACGCCATTCTAGCGGCCGAGACGCCCGCACCGGAGCCGACGCCGTCAATCATCGCGGCTGATCGGCTTGAGGCGCGCGCAGTCAATCATCGCAACGCTGGCCGCAAAGATTTAGCAGAGGCGCTTGAACAGGCCGCGCGCGACCGGAGGACGATCGAAGAGGCCAACTCCATCGTCACGAAGGCATTGTGGGGCATTGAGCGCCCGCACGGCGACGAGTTGGCGGCGTCCATTCGAGCACTTGTTGCGCTCGCGGCCCAGCGTGAGCCGGTAGCCGCGCCAGCGGAGAGGCCGACGACGTTCGGGCAGTGGGCATCCAAAATCACGCAACACGGTTCAGACGTGCCGCAAATCAACGTCATCGGACGGCCAGCGGAGACCCCGACAGGGCTCGCGCCGCTGCTCACGATGAGCGAGCGCGAATACGGGCCCGATGGTGTTTCCGTCCGGTGGCAAGTTTGGGACGAGCAGATTCGGAGACTGTGGCTGGAGATCGACGCCCAGCGCCACGCCCGCGCCTCGGAGCGACGGCAGGCGATTGAAGAGTGCGCGGCTGTCGCAAGGAGGACTTGGCATGGCCGATGGAACTGGCAACCGTCACCAGACGCTGAAGTAATCGCCAAAGCGATCGAAGCCTTGCGCGATCAGCCCCGCGTCTCTCCGGGGCCGCAGGAAGGCGGGAAGCCATGATGGTCGTCATGCACGAGAAGACGGTGTGCCGGTGCGGCTGGAAGCCCACGAGCACGGATCGAGAGTCCGCGCAGGTCGAAGTGGAGGCGCACCGTGACCAGCATTTGGATGGCACGCTGCCCGCCTACGACACGTATCCCCAGATGCCGCCGTTGCCGCCGACCGACACCGAGCGGATCGAGTGGCTGGAGCGGCGACTGGCGAGCTGCCGACTCCCTGGCGACAGATTCGCGCGCGTGGGGCTGCTCAAGGCGACGATGGGGGTTCACATTTACGCGCCTAATTACTCGAACGACCCGAACAAGTTTCCGCATGCCACGGTGCGCGAGGCCATCGACGCGGCGATGCAGGCGGAAGGGGAACGGCGATGAGCAAGGTCGTGTATGTCGTCTACCAATACGAATCCCATGAAGCGTCGCGCAACGTTCGAGCGTTCGCCACTGAGGAACAGGCGCACGCATTCATCCGAGACTTAAAGGACTACCTCGCCAACGCGCCGACCATCGACGATCTCGGCAACAGCGATGCGGAAATGGAGGAGTGGTCGCGGCAGGATGAGCGCCAGCGCGCTTACCTGAAAGCGTGCCCGTTCGACGACGAACTCTACGCCGGCAACGAATATTCAGTTCAACCGGTGCCATTCACGCCAGCGGAGACCGCCCATGACTGACGTGCTGAGCAAGGAACAGGTCGCGGCGTGCTTGGAGGGCGATTACGGTCCTGAGCATTTGACTCCGCATTCTATGGTCGTAGCCCTCTGCGACTCCCACGAGGCGTTGCGGGCCGAGGTGGCGAGACTGACCGAGGAACTTCGGCAAATGCGTGAGTGCCCGATGATCCTCTGCCCATTCGAGGAAGAGAACGTGAAGCTGCGCGCGGAATTGGCCGCACGGGACGCCGAGAGGACGGAGTAAATGAGTGACCGCCAAGCCAAACGCATTGCCGCTCAGGACAAATTGAAGTGGATTGTCGTCGGCGATGGCCCAGCGCTTCGATCTGGAGACGACATGCGGGCGATTATCGAATGGATCGACCGCGCAGTAGACGCCACATTCATCGCCCCGGAAGGCTTCGAGGCGACGATGCTGCAAGCCATGTGCGACGGCATGTTTACCGTTGGCTCAGTACGTGATGGGGAATTGGGATTCACACTGACGGCCTACGGTAGAGCCCATACAGATAGCATGCCGCACGACGTCAACAGGCTCACTAAAGATGGAGTAAAAGGTGCCTAACCAGACCTTCACGGCGCAGGAATTACGTGAGCAAGCAGAAATCGAAGCCACGCGCTCGTATTCGAGGAGGGCGGCCATGCTCCGCTACGCCGCGTCGATGCTGGAGCGGCTGGATGGGATGGAGACGTTGCAGTCTCAGATCAACGAGGCATGCGGCATGTCGCTGCCGGTGCGCGTTCACAGCGTGCTGAGGCAGGTCGAGTGCTACCTCTACGCTCCCGTGTCTCCCGCCGGGAAGGGGGAGGACGCCTCGTGAACGCGATGCCGCGCGAGAAAATTGATCGGCCTAGGTCGCCAGTTATTCCCCAGCTAGGGCGACTCCACGGGACGCTTGCGCGTTTCGCATCGTTTCGGATGCTCGTCAGCCGTAGTAAGTGCTGGGCTAGATGTCCACAGGTTCGCCGATCTGGTGGACCACACGGATCTGAAATGTTAGCACACGCGGTGATGCGGCAGAGACGGAGGATATGATGATTACGTTGATTGTTGGCATGGCCGTTCTCGGCGTGCTCTACGCGCTCGCGTGCGTTGGCGGATTACATAGCGACGGCGAGCAGGGCATTCCGGCGCTCGTGTTCATCACGGTGACGCTGTGGATTCCGGCTTCCATCCAGGTCGGCGCGTGGGTGCGGCCGTGGCTCGCGTGGGTGCTGAGCCGATGACCCTCCCACCCCTCGCAGACGTGCTGACGGCGGCGCTGACGGATGAGGTGATCGATGAGGTCGTCGCGCATCACGACGCCATAGGCGAACTGCCCGATGCTGTCATCGCCGCGATACGATCTGTGCTCGTGTCCGCCCTGCTCGCCCCACTTGAGGTGCGAGAGAAAGAATTGGAGTTTTGGCGCGTAGATGCTGAGTTCGGATTGTCGCAGGCCGAAGCCAGAGCTGAATCTGCCGAGGCCCGCGTGTCAGCCCTGACCGCCGAACGGGAGGCGCTGATGGATTGCGGTCGATCAATTCGCGGCGAGGTAGTCTACTGCCACCGCTGCATCGCGTGTCTAAGGTTCCTCTATAACCATGAGATGCGGCGCACGAACGAACTACTTGAACGCTTTGAGTCGTCAGCCCCGAGCGCGACGACGCCGGAGCAGGCATGACCGACAAACTCCAACTGGTCAAACTGAAGCGATACCTCCAGCGTGAACGTCGGCTATGGAACAAGATGCGCGAAAGCCCTAATAGTTCATGGGAACATGGAGCTTTCCATGCGCTCGATGACGCGCTGGCACACATGCGGAAACTGGCGGGGCGAGACGCGAAGGGGAAGGGACGATAGTGCGATGGGATATGTGTGTCATCACGGGTTTCTGATATCGAGTTGGCAGCGTGAGTCGGTCAAGTCAGCACGCGCTAAAGCTGAGTCGCTTGGGATGGCCGTGTCTGAGATCGTTGAGTCACCGGCTGATGTCTGCTCGTTTGCGGTCTTTCCTGACGGCAGTAAAGAAGGCTGGCCGGAATCTAACGAAGGCGATACGAAGCGTGAAATGTTTCGCGCCTACCTCAATCGTCAACGATGGCGCGACGGATCGTCGCCGCTCGATTGGGCCGAAGTTCAATACGGTGACGATGAGGGCGACAACAAGGTCGTCGCTCACGAAGCCGAAGTGGAAGTCAGCGACGATTACAAAGGCCCGGCCGATCTTGAATGACGCTGGCTAGCGTTCACAAATCAGCACGTTCGCCGGATGGCCCGGTAGCCCGTAGCTTTTGACGATGCGCCAGCCGTTCGCCGCCGTCGCCACGTAACCCGGTCCAGCGCCTGGGGCAATCACTTCCGCATAGTTGCCATCGATCATGGCGTGCGTGCGGAGTGAGCCGTTGGGATTGCCGGGATAGCCGATGGACGGTGACGGTTCGATGTCGAAGTGCAGGATTGGCAGATTGGGATTCTGCGGCTGGTCGGGCGAGTTGCCGCGTTCGTAGCGCGCGAAGGCGTTGCGTCCAAGTGGGAGCTGTGACGCCGCGACGCCAGCGTCTAGACACTGCTCCTCAAGTCCGCCGGCCAGCGGCAGATTGCCGAAGATGCCCGAGCGGTTGTGCAGGACCGTGGCCGCCGCGCCCATGAGCTTCGAGCCCGCGACATACTGCCAGACCTTGTAGGGGCTGTTGGTCGTTCGGCCGCTTTCGTAGGCTTCCCCGAGGCCGATGGTTTCGTCTTCGATGATCGGGCACTGGAACGCGAACGCGGGCGGATCGCCGGGATTGCCCGTCGTGTTGTCGCCCATGTATTGATCGCGGACGTCTTTGTATTTGCGCTCGAAGTCGTCGTCACGTCCGCCTTGCCACTGGGCGAAGTCCCACAGGGGATCATGGAGAGGCTGGTAGCCGCCGCCGACTGAGCCAGCACCGGAGATGAGCCCTGCCGGTTTGTGTCCGCGCTTCGGGTCAAACCCATTGAACGGCCATTCATTCCCAAAATCACTCAAGACCGAATCCGCGAACGGCCGCAACACGTCGCACACGCGGTCGTAGAACGACGGATCGAACGTCAGCGGCGCATTCTGACAATCGGCATTCGTCGTGAAGTAGAGCCGCTTCCCCTTGTCGCGGAGGATCGTGGCGAGCGCCTTCAGCCCGTCGAAGTAGTCAGGATTTTCGGCCGGAATGAATCGCCCAATCCCGCCGTTATACATGCCGAACACGCGCAGAAACTCGACCTGATGGGCGACCATGTAGGCGATCAGCGCGTCGGCCTTCGGCTTGTTCGTCAGCCAGTCTTGCAGCGTCGTGAAGCCGTCCATGCCGATGCCATACCAGGGCGAGCCGTCAGGCAAGAGCAGGCGGCGACCGGAAACGCTCAGGCGCTTTGGCGGCGAGCTGGTAGCGGTGTGAGCGCCAAACAGGCTATGGAGTCGCTGGGCCGTCATACGCCACGTAGGGCACCACGTAGTTCTTGCCGGGGCCACGGCCGGCGATCAGGAATGATCCGGTCGTGCCGACCTGGAACGCCTGCCACGGACCTGCGTCCTTGTCGGCTGGATCATGCCGGAGCGTCCCATCGGGCGTGACGCACAGATAGAGGCCGTCTTCGAGTAGAACGGCTTTTAGAGCGGCGTTGGCTGGGTGAGGCATGAGCGTGCCGAACAGCGCCGCGTCGTAGGTGCCAGGAGTCGTTTTGGAGGGAGGCCACACAGCGATGGTCATGAGTTCGCCCCTTTCAGCGCCAGAAACGCCTCGCCGGCCTGGATGTAGTGATCGGCTTTCTCGATGAGCGCCGCTTTGATCTCGTCTTCCGTGGGCTGAGGCTGATTGGCCGCGGCCCGCGCCTTGAAGATGGCGACGATCTCAGGAATCACGATCGACTGGAGAATGGACGACAGCAACGGGTTGTTCAGATTCGGCATGAGTCAGACTCCGAGCAGGGCATCTAGGGTCGCCAAGGCGACGGCCAGTTTCGTCTTGACGCTCTGCGAGAGCGCCAGCTTCATCGCCGTGTAACCGGTCTGCACGGTCACGCGCCAGCCGTCTGGTGTGGCCTTGAGCGTCTTCTGGGCGGCCACGGTGAACTTGACGACAGTCACCGCGTCGGCGTCGGAGAGCCCGCCAGAGGCGTTTGCGCTGATCGCGGCCTCTTGGAGTTCCCCCACGCGCGTGGAGATCGCCAAGGCCGCCTGATTGGCTTTACCGGCCGGTGTGGTGACGTTCGGGTTGTGCGTGCAGCCAACGAGGAACAGGGCAACAAGGAACGGTGTGAGATATTTCATGGAGTTACCTACGTCCAGGTGAAGGGGCGAGCAGCCCAGCAATAGCGCCGAGCGCCGTGGAGCCCAAGGCAATCGCGCCCTCGGGAATGACGCGCCCATAAAACGACAAGGCCAGATCGCCCATGAGCGCAACGATGGCAATCGTGCCGAGCGCGGCAACGACCGTGCGGTAGATCCAAACATCGGTTTGCAAGGGAAGCGCGGCCAACGTCTGCATGGTCGTCACCGGGTCGTTCTCGAGCTTCGCTTTGAACGCGGGATCGGCCGCGGCGGCGTTGAGCACTTCGGGAATGCTGGTCATCGCCAGACCTGCAAGAGCAGCGCAACGGAGAGCAGCAGCACGGGCACGTAGAGCGGACAGCGCCCCGCGGCTGACGCCACGGTCGTGCCGAGCGCGAGCAACGCGAGAATGGGCATCAGAGCAGGCATGAAGACTCCTAAGTCAGTGGTGGATAGTCCGCGTGTTGCGCGAGCTGCATGTGAATGTGCGCGGCGGTCGCGGTCAGATTCACGCCCGGCGTTTCGTATTGCACGAAGAACAGCGGCCCGAGCTGCGTTTTCAGGTAGGCCACGAGTTCCTTGATCACCTGATCCGACATGCCGATCGTGCGCAGGTCGTAGGCTTCGCCGCGTGAATGCGGATCAGTCGGCGGATGCGAGTCGGTCCCGCAGGTAATCGTCAGGTCGCGGTCGAAGATATACGTGGCGTTCTGGATGACGGCCAGCATCTTGAAGCCAGCCGGGCTGATGCGATCGAACTTCACGCCGTCCTTCACGCGCACGCAGGGCGTCATCGGAGATCGTCACTCGCCCGTTTCAGGCCATTTGCGTCCAGGCGCCGATGCAGCGAATCGATCACGCTGATGAGCTTGACGTTCGACGCCGTGTTCTCTTTGACGGCGCCGACAAGCATTTCCGTCTGGACCTTCCAGAAGTCAGTCATCGAACGGATATCCCGGCGATAGTAGAGAAACATAATCCCAGCCAAGACCCCGCCAACGCCCCAAGAGGCGAGCGATTTGACAAACTCATCAGGACTCATTTACGTCAGACTCCCCACGGGATTCTTGCTGACAATGCTCATGCGATACGTCACGTCGTTATCCACCACGCCTGTGGCGCGAATGGCGATGTCGAAGTCAGTGGTCAGGTCAATCGTGCCGGCGCTATACATGTCCCCGCCCATGCTCGCGCTGATGCCTTGCGTGGTCTGCGTAAAGCGCATGATGAGCAGATCAATGCGCAGATCCGAAAACGTCGTATCCGCGGTGATCGTGCGAACCACATCCCCATCGACGAGCAGATCCACGGTTTTCATGTCCGCGCTGGACACGCCTTGCACGACCGCCACAACCGCGATGGATTCGCCGTCATTCGCCAGCGTGCCGCCCGCGATGGTCTGCGACCACAGCGTGGTTGGAGTTGAGCCGACAGACGATGCAGGCGTGTCATTGGTGAACAGCACCGTAGGCGACATGCCCGCGGCTGAACTGGTCGATCGGCTGACTTCCACCCAGTTCGCGCCCTGCCGGATCAGGACAATGCGCGCAGAGGTCGTCGCCAGTTCGCAGTCGCCGTTCTCAAGGATGATGTTGCCGGTGGCATCTTTCACCGTGATCGTCGCGGAGCCGTTCGTATTGCCCAAGATGAGCAAGGCCCCATCGGGCAGGTTCGTGACGGCGATGTCCGTCAGATCATCCGGTGAGCCACCTTGCGGCGAGAGCATGTGTCTGTTGAGCGATGGGGCAATAGCCCCACCATTTATGGTTAGTGTTGTCGATGCTCCGTAACCGATAACCGATGTAGACAGGAACGCCCCGGCTGAAGGGGCAAATACCGGCAGTCCGTCTACTGGGTAATTATCGACCGCAACGCCATTGGCGTCCTTCAGAAGCAACTTGAAGCTGACGCACTCGTTGCCTCCATTTGTGGGGTCAAGCCAGATCGAAGCACCTCCAGAAGCATCAAGATCGATGACGATCTCATTCGCGGCATTCTTGCCTTCATCTTGATAGGTGACGACCGGAGTTGACGTGCCGGCCAGAAAGAACGCTGCCGTTCCATTGCTCAGCGGAGAGCCGTCAGAATCCGTGAACTTGGTATATCCGTTGACAAAAGTAGTTGCGATGCTGCTAGTCATTCGGTGACACCATTTAACCGATTCGGCTTAGAATAGTGGGCATGTGGAGCGAGGCAATCGATGTCACCGACATGCGATTTGGACGGCTTGTTGTCACCGGACGAGCACCAAACGTCGGCGGTAAAGCAGCATGGCTGTGCCGTTGCGAATGCGGGAATACGCGGAACGTCATAGGCACATTGCTCAGGACAGGCAAGACCAAATCGTGCGGTTGCTGGAAGGCTGAAAGGATCGGCAACGATCGACGACGGCACGGGCTCACTGATAGCCCTGAGCATCTCGCGTGGATGCGCATGCGTGCTCGTTGCTCCAACGCCAAACTTGTTGGATACAAAAACTACGGTGGACGAGGCATCTCCGTTTGCGAGCGATGGATGCTGTTTGAGAATTTCCTGAGCGACATGGGGCTGCGCCCGTCCCCGAAACACTCTATTGACCGCATTAACAACGACGGCAACTATGAGCCGTCGAATTGCCGATGGGCAGAACGATCCGTTCAGATTCGCAATCGTCGCATGACTAAGATGCTGACATTCCAAGGCCAGACGATGTGCGTAACCGACTGGGAAAATAAGCTTGGATTTCCAGTTGGAACTATTCGCAAACGTATTAGCCTTGGGTGGTCCCAGCATGATGCGATGACCACGCCCAAACGTGACTGGTGACAGCGTGCCGATCGAGGCGATGACGCTCACTGGGAGGCTCCTTCAATGCCACTGACCGCGGCACCAGCCGCGCGTCCAGGCACCGCAGACGTGGCCGATTGCCCAATCGCGGACAACACATTCGCCGTGCGCCCGGACTGCAACAGGTGATTGGCGAGCGCGAGGCCCCATTTGCCCGTGCCGAACCCGACGAGATCACCCGCGTTGAGCACGTTGGACCGTTCCGCGACCGGAATGCGGCGAATCACGGCATTCTTGATGCCGATGAGTTCCCCGATCTGTTTGTTGATGGATTTCACCGGCCCCACGGCCTTCTGTTCGATCTGGTTCTTGAGTTCCTGATAGAACGCATTGGCGACGGTTTCCATCGCCTTGTCATCGGCCGAGACGACACGGCCGGTCGGGTCGTGTTTCCACGCGCCCAGTTCGCCCACGCCTTGCTTGAGCGCATTGGCCGTGACCAGATCGATCTTGCCGCTCGTGGCCGCTTGCGTCCCGGCCTGATCGAGCACGGGCGCGAGTTCATGCAGCACTTTCGTCACGGCATCAGCCATAGCCGTGTTCTGCCCCATCGTGTGCGCGGCATCGCCGGTCGCTTTCTGCGCGGCCCTGTCGAGCGCATCGATTACGTCGATTTCCGGCTTCTGACCGCCTGGTGACAGATACCGCAACCGCTGGCCGAGTTGCGCGGACAGGTCTTTGATCTTGTCCGTCGTCTTCTGGTAGGTCTGCTGGAGCGTGCCGCCTACGTCATGCTTGAACACGTTGGAGGCCGTGAAGCCGTCCGCCTTGTCGGCCGCGGTGGCTTTGACCAGCGCGCGTTCGATGCGTTCGGCAGTCCAGTTCGCGCCAGCCTTGATGGCGGGCACGGCGGCATTCACAGCAGCCGTGGCCCCCGTCGCCGCGGCGGCGGCAGTTGGGCTGCCTGTCTGCGCAAACGTGGTCACGCCAGACCGCACGGCTTCCGCGACCTTGCCCGCCTTGCCTGGGCCGGGCACCAGGAACTCTCCGACCTGTTCGGCGGTGTAACCGGCCTTTTCAGCAGGCGTGCTCGGTTTCACCGCTTCACGCGCCGCCGGGAACGCCGCTTTGGACAATCCCGGCGTGCCATAGAGGCGATCGACGAGCGCAGAGACACCGGGAACGCGGTGGAGCATTTCCCCGAGCCCTGCAACGGTGTTCGCTGCGCCCTTCGCCGCACCGGACGCGAGACCGCTCAGCGTTTCCGTGGCACCAGGCGCACCGAGCGCGGCGTCAAGGTTCTTCGTGAGGCCCGATCGCGTATCGGGTGGCGGTGTATCAGCCTGCGTCTGCGTCGTCGGCACGGCGTCATACACGCCGGGATACTTCGCTTTGACCTTAGACTCCAGTTCGGCGTCACTCAGAGAGTCGTAGACGCCCGGATACTTGGCCTTTACGAGTTGGGCGAGGGTGGGCTGGGCCATTACTTGAGAATCCCCAACGGGTCTTTTGCGTCAGGTGTCTGGCTGGCCGTGTTCGGCGTCGGAGCACCGCCCATGCGATCGGTGATGTGCGCGATCGCCGCGTCGTAGCCGTTTCGCGTCTGATTCATCTCCCATTTCATTTGGTCGATGGTGGACTGGAGCGTGCCCTTACCGAGCGCGGCCGAAATCAGCCCTTCCGCTTTGCGCGTGGCCGCATCGGACCCCGCCGCGACTGACCCGGTCGATCCAGACATGATCTTTCCGTATTCAGTCGTGAACGTGTCGAGCGCGTTGAACAGCAATTGCGTGTTGGTATCGCCCAAGACGGTCTTTTTCCCGCTCAGCAGCCAACTGTTAAAGAGCGGGCTGGTTGTCCGGCTCACCTTGTTCGAGAGAGATGCAATCAAGTCAGCCTGCGCGTTCGCCTTCGTCTCAAAGGCGTCGGCGCTACTCGCCATTTTCTGCATCTGCGTCAGACTCGCGGCGTCCGCCTTGAAGGCCGCCTGCTTCTGCACCGCCTGTGCGGGCGTCTCTCCTAACGCCTTCGCCTGCTTCGCTGCTGTGTTCAGAATCTTCACGCGGTCAGGGCCTTCGATGCGCGTCGGGATGCCGCCGGGCCCGAGAATCCGATACTGCGTGGCCGTGTAGTCCACCGCATCGGGATCGAGGCCGCCGTTCGGTCCAGTTGATCCGGTCGTTGACGCGGCCGGAATCGGCTTAAGGCGATCGACGGCGATTTCCTGACCGCCGCGGTAATACTTATCCGCCTTCGGGTCGTAACTCACCACCGCCGGATGCCCGTCCAGCAGCAAATTCTTATCCTGCCGCGAGGTGACAGGCTGGGGATGGAGTCGATCGAGTGCCGCCGCCGATTGCGCCTGCGTCGGACTCTGCGGATTCGCGGCATCGGCCGCCAGTTCGGCTTGCGTCTTGGCTTTCGGAGCACCTTGCGCGATGACTGCGCCAGTCGTGTCGTTCACCAATGACGCGCCCGGTGCGACGGACACCGCTTTCCCCTTGTATTTCTCCGACTGGTCACGGAACGCGGTCAGCAACGCTCTCGGGTCCGCGCCGTTCTGCACGGCTGTCGTGATGGCTTTCTCGGTCTTGTCATCGAGCAGCCCATTGGCTTTCGCTGGGGCCATGATGAGCGCCAACGACTGCGGATCGATCGGGCCAGTCGGAAACGCATTGAGCACGGAGTTGGAAAAGTCCGCGGCATGATCAATGCGCGCCTGCGTGAAGCCCGCCAGTGACTTGTTCATCCCGTCGAGCGCCGTGAACGTCTGCGTCTGGAGCTGAATCGGGACGTTGTGCGCCGCAAACTGCTGACGCAGTTGCGCGGGGTCGTAGGTCAACACACCGTCTTCGTTCGGCTTGAGGCCCGCGATGATCTGGTTGATGTCGGCCTGCCCCTGCACGGCCTGTTTCTGCTGATCGAGCGCGAGCTTGTTGGCTTGGTCTTCCACCGCCTGACGCTTCTGCTGCTGAATCTGCTGGGGAATCTTGGCAAACGCATCCCCGAGCGTGGCGATGGAGCGGCCCCACGTATCGGCATTGGCCTGTCGGCGTCGCGCTTCAATATCGGCCTGCGTGAGCGCCAAATTGGCCTGATCGCGGCCCCCTTGCAGGATGATGTCCGCCAGACTCGCCATTTATGCCCCTGCCACGTAGGGCGTTTGAACGCCGTAACCCGTTTGGCCTCGGTCATACAACTTGAAGAGATTGCTCAAGGTGTCCTGTCCCTGTCCGTAGAGGTCAAGTCCCGCGAGCCGGTTGCGGTCCCACGTCCCGGTCGCCACGTTGTAGTTGGTCAGGTAGTTACTCGCCGCGTTGTTGCGGTTCGTGTTGTAGACATCGGCCAGATTCGAGTAGTTCAGGCCGTAGGTCTGGTAGTCCTTCTGGAACAGGTCGTTGTAGTCCTGTGTCGCCAGCCCTTGCGCGTAGGCCGTCTCCGCTTTCGGCGTCGCGCCCGTGTTCAGCGTGCCGTTAGCCGCGGCACCGCGATCGACCGCGGCCAGTCCCTCTTTCAACCGGAACTGATGCGCGGGGTCGTTGGCAACCTGGGACGGGTCCGGTGGCGCAAACGGCGCGGGCGGTGTGAAGTCGGGATACGAGAACGGCGACGGGGCCGTAAACGGTGACGTTGCGACGCTCGCGAGGTTGCCGAATGCCCCGCCACCGTCATCGCTCAGCCCGGCTGGGTCATACCAGGAGTTGCCGCCTTCGCTGTAGGCTTTGATCTTCTGCCCGCCGATGTTGAACTCGTTATTGGACGGCGTGCCGTTGACGTTCCAGCGGTCGATGCCGAACTGGTTTTTCAGCGCCGTCGCCAGTTCCTCAAAGGCCTGCGGTGACGCCTGTGGATGCGCCTGCTGCCACTGGCGGATAAACGCGATGGCGTCAGTCGTGTTGCTCGATCCGGCCGCGCTGGCCGTCGAGCCGCCAGGCAAGATCGGATTCGGCGTGCCCTGATTCTCGGACGTGTTGACGAACGGGCCGCCCGGCCCAAACGGCACCGGCGCGTTCGGGCTCATGTTCGGAAATGCGGGCGGCGTGTAGTAGGTATCCGGGGTCGTCGCTTCTGCGCTGGAATTGGCGTAGGGGTCGCCCACGCCGTAGTCATCGCCCAGCAGTTGCGCGTCCGGTGGGCGTGACGGGTCGAGAACGATCTGGAAGCCGTTATCGGTGAAAAATCCCATGTCAGGCCACCCTCGCGCCCAGCGATACCGCACGGGCCACATCAGCGGGTGCAACCAATGCGACTTCACCCGTCGGCGCGATCATCTTCACGCCGCCCGTGCCCGTGCTGGTCGTCTGTGCCGTGGGCGCGGCCATCGTGTTGGCCGTGGCACTCGGCGGCTGATAGATGCTCGCCAACGATCCCGTCGAAGCGCCGCTAGCGGCTGGGGAGGCGCTAGCGGCCGGCATGTTGACGGTCTGATAGGTCGAAGTCGGCCGCGCTGCGGGCATCGTCGCCGCTGTGGAAAAGTTGGGCGCGGGCACGCCGAGCTTGCCCGCAATGGCCGCGAGGCTCGAATTGGACAGGTTCACGTAAGGCGCGCGCGCCTGCTGCTGCGCGGCCGTCTGCTGCCGTTCGTAAGCCTGTTCTTCCTTCTGTGCAGCGAGCGCATCGGCCGTAGCCTTGGCCTGCACATCAGCAGCGTGTGTAGCCGCGGCGGCCTGCGTCTTGGCAGACGAGTTGTTGCTATGCGCGCCGATCGCCGCGTTCGTGATTGCGGCCCCGGCGGTGATAATGGCTGGAACGGCTGGCATCAGTGCTCTCCAATCGGCAGAACGTGAACGGTCCCCGGCATGTCGGTGCCCCCAGCGGAGCGGATCATGGCGCGCACCCCGTCATTGACCGCCGCGGTAATCACAGCCTTCGCCCCAAGGCCGCGTAGATGCGCCTTCATGGCCCGCCACAGATGACGGCCGACGCTGACGCGCTGGCGATAGTCCGGGGCGATCCAAATCCCCTCCGCGTGAAACACCTGCATGAGCGCCCAGCAGCCCACGATCTGCCCTTCGGGCGTTTCTACGGCAATCACGGTGGTGCTCTCCGGCCGGCAGAACGGATACACCGTCTCCAGCTCCGTCCCGGTGAGCTTCGACCACTCATCCGCCGGTAAAATCCGCGTCGTCAGGCTCATCGCGCGTTCAGCGCCCGCACAGCAGCTATTCTACGGGTAAATGTCAAAATATTGACGCCCATTTTAGGTCGCGACGTATTCGCCTTCCACGACGATGGTCAACGACGATCCGGCACTGGCTAGCCCCGACAAGAAGTCCGTTGAGACCATCTTGAGGGCGCAGTAGTAGTCGAAGGAGCTGTTGGCCGCGACCGAGTAGCCCTTGAACAGTTCCGTGCCGCCCGTCGAGCCGCCCGTGCCGCCGACGTAGAGCGTGAACGTGACCGCTCCAGACGTCACGTTCGCGACGTGGATGTGCCGAATCACGATGTAGACAGCCGCGTTTGGCGGCGTGTAGATGTCGGCGGCCGATGACGCCAAATAACTTGGACCTGCGATACGCTTGATTGTGCCGGAAGCCATTAATGGTTCTCCTTGTTAGCTGACCAGCGCGCAACCGCTCCTGCGCTTCCAATAGCCGCGAAGTGTGCGCGCTGGGCGACAGCCAAACGCTTCAGCGTGGCTGCGATTCGATCTCGACGTTCTTGTGGCACTTGACGACCCTTATTAGCAGCGGATATCTTTGCGCGCACTTCTGCGGTTCGAGGCACGCCTACATGGGCAGCCGCGATCGCTGCCTTATGCTCAGCGGTAATAGCACGGCCAGTGCTCGCCAACGACATCCGAGCGCGGGTATCGTCAGAACGCACAGCGCCTCTCTGATGAAGCGTCGAGTGACAACCATGGTGCATCGCAGCGAGATTGCCAGGCACATTATTTGAATCGTCCTCATCTATATGGTAAACATGGAACGACGATTCAAACTCTATGTCGGCTCCGCAACCGAAACACCTGTATGGTCCTGGTCCATTGTTTGCGAAGAATACCTCGCGGTGTATTTGCCGCTTAGGCATTAGTCGTCTCGATTCGCTTGATGGTGCCAGAAGCCATGTGTTACTCCTCTACAGTTCGATGGCCGTCAAACTGACGTTCGTCAATGTGACGGTGCCGCCCGTGACGGCCGCTAAGCTGACGTCAATCCAGTAGGCTGTTGCCAACGACAAGCCCGTGACAATGGCCTGAAGCGCGATCCCGGTCTTTTGCGCGTTGACCGCAGACGTCGTTTTGTTCAGCGAGCCAACAGCCGTGCCGGTGAGCGCGGCGGCGTTCGCTGGCGCACTTCCGGTGCCGTAGCGAATCTGCGCGTTGATCCCGTCCAGCAACGTGGAATTGGCGACGTTGCCGGAAATCAGCATCAGCACGCGGCCGGTGTAGACCGGAGTGATTGAACCGGCAAGCCCCATCATCACGCCAGCCGTCGAAGTGGTGCCGGTCGGATCGGCGGGTGTCGATTGCGCGACGGCATTCTGACCATTGAGCACCGTGACGAGCCCCGCATCGTCCACCTGTGAGAGTTGCTTGCTCGCGTTGACAAACAGCTTGGTCTTGCCACTCGCTGGCGTGGCTGGTGTTGCGCCGCTGGTGAGTAAGAGTTCTGATGAAGCCATTTATGGGAGTCCGTAGAGACTGAAAATGGAACCGTTGACGAATGTGCTAGAGCCCAGCGTGAATCTCAATTTCGTGATGGCCGCAGATGACTTCCATAGGCCGCCCATCACTTCTGTTCCCATAATCTGAACGGCTCGACCATAGCGGAATGCGGTTCCGACATGCATTTTGGGACCGATCGGCGTGGAGTATCCTGGGAACTTGATAGTTGTCGCTCCAGCGCCGTTGGAATTGACACTCGTGCCGCAGGCATAGCCAGCGACGTTTCCATTCGCGGTCGAGACGATGTTGCTGGCCGCGGCCACGCCTTCATAGCCTCCGATGACCTGTGTGCCGCTGTAATTGGCTCCAGAATCATCATTGAACTGCACGTAGAATCCGATGTCGCCAACGCTTGCATTGACACGCGCATAGACTTCCACAGCTAGATGCGTGAAGGTCTGCGGAATATTTGTGAACTCGACAATCGCCGTATTGTTTGCCGTTCTAACCGTGGAGATGAGTCGCACCACGGTTGGAGCATCGACGGTGCCTGTAATTTCGATCCGTGCGCCGCCTTCAATTTCTAGAATGACGCCAGCCGCAATCTCCAGCGATTCCGGAATCACCCACCCATTGTTCGTCGTGACCGTCGTATTCGCGGTGACGACGATAGGCACGGCCGTGGCGCCCGATCCGGCCGGTGTTGAATACACGCCATTGCCGTTCAGAAACCGACTGGAGTCACCAGGGAGCACCGGAGCGAGCCCTGGTTGGCTAGACGTGACAACCAGCGGCGTGTTGATCCCTTGAGTGAACGCCGAGTCGCCGTCTTCGCCATCGAGCCCTGGAGGCCCTGGTCGTCCAGCCGCGCCAGGCGCCCCTGTCGCGCCTGCGGGGCCAGCCGGCCCCATTGCGCCCGGCCACCCATCAAGGCCATCGTCGCCATCGACGCCCGGAACGCCGATGCCCGCTGGGCCAGCCGGGCCTTGCGCCCCAGCTGAACCAGACGGCCCAGGTGGCCCAGGAATCGGCCAACTATCAGCGTCTTCGCCGGCAGGGCCTGGTGGCCCGATCTGGCCGCTGGTGCCGGCTCCGATCGCGGCTGACGCCAGCAGGCCCGTGTCATCGATCACGACCGCATAGGTTTGTGCGGCCGGGGCCGCAATCGCCGAGAGCGTGGTGTCGCCGGTGACATCGAGGTCGCCGTAAATGGCAACCGTGCCGTCGTCGATGAGCGTGTGCGGACTGCCATCGAGACCAAAGCCCACCGCGAGACTGGCATTCACGGTCATCGCTTGGCCGTGCGCTTCGGCATAGCGGCCCGTCACCGCATTGCCGCTACCAGCAATAAGATTGTCGGAGCCGTCAACCGTGTGCGCGTCGCCCGTCAGCAGGTTCCGGCTGGACGTGGATGTCGCGGGCTCGGCGGTGTAGTGCGGCACGACCTCCACGGTGGCTGAGGCCGTGGACCCGCGCGCCCGCACCGCGAAGCGCGTGCCCGTCTCAAAGACGGAAGGGACCGGAAACACGTCATGCATCACGGCCCCGCCGCTGTCATTCGCCCCTGACGCCATGCGCAGCGACGTAAACGCGACTTCACTCCCAGCGGCCCCGACGCCGAAATC
>Ga0134124_10000338_pt1 | contig 40754 bp, 30 predicted proteins | sample KB304_FD_96880 | JGI IMG/M metagenome (GOLD analysis project Ga0134124, IMG submission 96880) | Terrestrial soil microbial communities without Nitrogen fertilizer from Kellogg Biological Station, Michigan, USA - KB3-0-4 | ecosystem: Environmental > Terrestrial > Soil > Unclassified ...
CATCAGCTCGATTCCCTCTGCAGATTAAGTCAACGATGAATAAGTATCCTCTTGGAGAAATGCAGCGGTCTGCATTCTTCCGGCCTTAGACGCCGTCTTTTAAAAACTCTCCGTCTGCAACAGTTCCTAAGTGAAATTACTAATTACCCCGAAGCCTGAAAAGGATGAGGGTTTCATAAGCTATCTATTGCGCCTCACAGAAGCCAACGGTTACGACACGCCTTCATGGATACTTTCCCTCAGCGGAATCGACTACATGGAGCTTCAATGGAAGTTCACCTTCGTGTTCAGCCGATCTCAGAAGCTCGACAAGCTGGCTAAACTTACAAGCAGCACACTCGACGATCTACTGTCGCTCTTGTACTTGCCCCCCAAATCGCAAGTCCCTAATAAAGATAACCACGAATATGATTTCTTCGGAGCTCTGCTCAACCGTTCGATCATTCGCCCGCACTATCCTAAGGTTTGCCCCAAGTGTCTGGCGGAGTCAGGCTATTCACTACGCATTTGGGACTGCTCTCTTGTGACTACATGTCCTATTCATGAATGCGCACTTCTCGATAGTTGTCCTGATTGCAAACGACGTATTAAGTGCGTTAGGAACAAGCTATGTGTTTGTTTTTGCGGTTGTGACTGGAGAGAAATTAATTCAACACTACTGCCTGAGGAGCAATTGACAGTATCGCGTCGAATCTATCAACTCTGCGGCGTGATCCCAGAAGAACAATCGCTAACGGAAAACGAGACTCCTTTGCAGAATCTTGGCCTTCGAGATTTCATTCGCGTTATCGTCTTCGTAGCGGGACTTTTTGGGAAACTCGCGTGGGCAACCGGCAGACCATCAAGATCAATAAAATTGCAAAACAAAGAACTTCACACTCTCTTTACTAAGGCGCACAAAGTATTCGAAAGCTGGCCGCTGAACTTTCATCAGTTTCTTAGGGTGCAATCAAAAGGGAAGAAGCGGCTGAATCCTCACAACGGCGAACTCGATACTGCACTAAAAAGAGAATTTGGTTCCTTCTACGAGCGATTGTACGAGGATCTGCGTGAGCCCCAATTCGACTTCATGCGCGAGGCTTTTGCGGAGTTCTTGACAAACAGACTGACGTTACGATCCGAACTGAGGACGATGCCTGACGTTACCTCGGACGGCTCAGATAGCTACATATCAATTGCTCTAGCAAGACGACTACTCAAGATTACCCACCGCGTAATGTCCGATCTGATTAACGCCGGCGAGATTGATTTTGTTATTCGGAACGAAGGGACGGCCTTGCGATATCTCATTCGCCTATCCGACGTTGAACACGTGAAAGACTCATTCGAGCACTGCATAAGTTCTCGGACGCTCGCAAAACAATTCGGAGTGTGCTGTGGGGTGATACACGAATTGGCAAAAGCAGGATACTTAAAAACTAAATCGAGAAGAACAACAGACGGTTATCACACAAGAAAGTTTGACGCTGATGCTGCCGAAAACTTACTAAAGGCATTGAGTCAATTACCGACTGCCTCTCAGAATTCGCCCCTACATGTAAAATCGATAAGAAGGTAAAGTTTTCTCCGTTGCGCCCTCTAAATTTCACCCTCGCACACATCAGCTTACGAAATCGAATGCCGCTTCCTCAACATAATATATGTTTAGCAGAACATAACTGCTTTTTGTTGAGATAACGCTTATGTTGGATGTGAGCCCAACTCCGACAACATTGCCACTCGACTCAATGAAACTGAAACCGAAGAAATCCGCGACGCGCAATAAAACACCTCAAAGTAATTCCACTAGTTTCTTATGTGATACACTGTAGCATTTGGGGGCTGACGTGGATTTTGCAGAGAGAGCTAGAATCGATCATGAAGAAGAAAATCGGGCGTGTTGGCAAGAAGAAACAGTCGCGGAAGAACCGTAAGACCTCTGCAAAAGCCAAACAGAATACTAAAAAGGGCCGGCTGCTGGAGGAGACGGTTGCTCAGATGTATAAGTCTCCGCGCTGGACCATTGAACGAAACGCGAAGCTGCCGCCTTTAAAGGGAAAGAGAAGACGTGGTCGAGACATTGACCTGCTTCTGTCTAGTCGGGTGATAAGCAAACCAGCCCAACAGGCGATTGAATGTAAGAACCTGGGGAAGAAAATTGGCATTGGAAAAATCGATGAATTCGTCGGGAAGTTGTCCCATGTTGGGATACCTCATGAGCACGGCATCTTCATCGCGGCGGGTACATACACCAAAGACGCGATCGATCGGGCTTACCCAGATGGTATTAAGCTGCTGACATTGACCGGGCTGACCGAAGATCGGCTTGGCCACATCATCTCCGAAGCTTTTCAGTTTAATGTCTTCTATTTGGCCCAAGTTACAGGCGTCACGGTAACCAACGAGGTCGATAAGATCGAGAACGGGGGCGAGCTGTTTCTCTTCTTCGATAACGATGACAATCTCTGCGGCACGGTCGCCGACCTCATATGGAATAGATGGCAGGAAGGCGAATCCGCGATGGTCGCCGGAGAGCATCGCCTGATACTTCATATTCCAGATGGATGGCATCAAAAAGTTAATGGCAAAAGAGAGCCAGTCTTAGGGATCACTGCGACAGTGCAAGTCTGGGCACTGGCACTCCAATTTCCCGGTGAAGTGACCGACCACGCACTCATTAACGCAGCCAATGGCGTGATCGAGAAGCGACGGGTCAACGCTTCCTTCGATGTTCCTAGCCCCGATGGAACCGTCCATCAATTGCAGGCCTTCGCCTGCGAGGCGGATCTGAATTCAACAATGAATGCCCGAGGGCAGGTGAGATTGGCCACGCGCATGGCTTTGCCACGCATTGAGTGGCTGGGAAGGTTTTTTTATCCACTCAGTGCACGCGTGGCGGAAATCTTAAAGCGAGACTCCGACGCCTATGACGAGGGTCGAGTCACCGCCCTTTCAGAGATCACCGTCTCAGAAATGGAAGGTACAGATCTCCGCTCGATGTGGGAGCCACTGAAAGACGGATACCCTGGCACGCGAGTCCCGGTCGTCGTAAATGCCGACGCCTCGAAAGCCGAAGTAGTGGATGTTACAGGCTTACTCAGAACCGGAGAATTCAAGAAGGTGATCGAGTTTGAAAAGCACTTAGGACATCATAACCCCCGACTCGACCTCGCCGAATTAATTCATGAAGCCTACCTGATGTATGGAGGCACTCTGCTCGAAGAGGCGGAGGGAAAGAGTCGAGCTCAATCTCTCCGATTCCTTAATCGGGCTATAGAGAAAGTACGTAGGGCACTCAGGCTCAAGCCTAACTCTGCAGACGCTTACCACAATTTAGGTATCCTTTTCAAAGAAATGCGGCGAGACGAGGACGCACTCGTTAACTTCGATAGGGCACTAGCCTTGGGTGGCCCTCGCCTGCCGACGCTTGCACTGAAGGCAAAAACCCTCACCTCACTTGGCCGACTCAACGAAGCACAAGCGAGTTGGGAAAACGTGCTTTCAATCGATCCCAAAAACCTGGAGGCGCTTTACTTGGGCAGTGGCGTGCTCGGTGCGCTCAACCGTTACGAAGAGAGTGTTGCTGGCTTCGATCGAGTTCTCAGCGCATCCCCAAATCATGCCGAGACGTGGCGATATCGAGGCCTTGGACTCTTAAGTCTTGGACGATATGAAGAAGCGTTAATCAGTTTTGATAAGGCACACTCCCTGGGCGACGAGAGTTCAGAACTTTGGTCTAGCCGAGGGCGAGCATTACAAAATCTCGGACGTTATCAGGAAGCACTTGATAACTATGAAAAGGCGTTAAGCATTGATCCCGGTATGTTCGATATGATGATCAATCGAGGATCAATGCTGACTGCACTTGGTCGGCATGAGGAAGCGATTCAGAGTTTTGATGCCGGGCTCGCGCATATCGAAGGAACAAGCGAAGTCTGGAATTCTCGAGGTGCCTCGCTCCAGGACGCCGGACGTTTTGTCGAAGCGCTTGATAGTTATGAGAAATCGCTTACCATGAATCCCGATAATCGCATGGCGTTGATGAATCAGGGACTGGCGCTACTGGAGCTTGATCGCTTAGACGAAGCGCTCACGAGTTTCAACCGAGCGCTAAAAGTCGAACCTGAGAACATCGCCACGTTAAGAGCTCGCAGCGTTACTTTTTATGAAATGGGCCGAAACAATGAAGCGCTTTCCGATCACGAGCGGTTGCTTCAGCTTAATGATAAAGCGTTTGATGTTTGGAGTAATAAAGGACTGGTTTTGGCAAACCTAGGCAGATGGGAAGAAGCTATTGACGCGGCCAACCAGGGCCTTCGGTTAGTGCCAGATCAAAACGAAGTTGCGAGGCTCAGGTTGGTTCGCGCAAAAATCTTGTTTCTTGCTAATCGTCATGCAGAGGCGGCAGAAGATATAGCATTTGCCTGGCGACTAGATGCGGATCAGGTTGTCTCGCTTAGGGAGTGCCGAAAGAGATTTATTGAGGCTTACCGAGCCCTTGAATTCCCCTCACCGGAACAAAAATTAGTGTTCGCTGAGATCGCATGGGCCGAAGCCGCCACCGTTATGGCCGATCAGAATACGGCCCAAGCTTTTTTACTTGCAAACAGCGCCGCGGAAGTCTATGAGTCAGTAGGAACTCATCTCCTAGGGTACGATTCGGAGGTCTTTTCTCCTGAAGTAATTAAAAGAATTTCTGACTTGGCCGTGGGAGTGTTAGGGAGGAGCGCTCGGAGATTAGCGGAGTTTCGAGATCAGGAGTTTTCGAAATGGGTCTTGTCGCGCGCGGGCCAGCAAAATGCCGAGGCAGCTTGATGCTCTTCTGAGTGCATAATAGCAGGGTAAGTCTCTGTAAGATCAGTGACGGTGGATCCGCGGAAGCCCAACTATCTTGATGAGTGCACTAGTAGTCATGACTCAAGCTCAAAGATCACTCTCTCTGAGAGAACTTGAAGAAAGATCCTAAGATGCTGAAAGAGGCATACCGACAAGCTTGCGAGTATGAGTGTGGAATGTTGCAGGGTACCGCGACCGTCGAACTCTTTGGCGTTACGAGTGCGGGCACAATAATTACACCTGAAAACAGCGACTCCCGATTACCGTTTGGCGCGACTTCGAATCGAATGACTTGCCTTAATCGCGATGAGTGCGGGATTAGGTGCGACGATATTGATGGAGGACATCATTATGAGTGGGATCGTTGTCCAGCAAATCAATCGTTACAGGAAACAGGTTCTTTGCAAACAACCAATCGAAATTCAAGCGGCTAGTAGTCCCTTTAGAGTTGACCGCCCTCAACCGGTTCGAGTTTCTACCTATACCAGTTTTCGTGGTTACAGTAGGATCTGATGATGCAAACAGCGTTTCCCTTCCTCTGTAAATGCCGGTAGTTGCCTGACAAATGCGGCAGCCAGACCCTCTTCAAACGCCGAGTCTGAGCAGTCCGATGATTTCTCGGTTCCGACGAAAAAATAGAACCTCCTCAGAGTAAAATCAGTCTCAAACCATCTGATAGGAATCTGCTGAACGCGTAAACCAGCAACCTCCACATAGCACTTTATTCCAGCTTCGATCCCTGCTCGCCAGAAGGTGAATAGCTGTTTGAGTAGATCCAATAGATTTGACATTTCGATGTGCGAACTGAACTCGGGCCGACGGGTCCACGCCAAACAACAGGAACCGTCTTTCCATACCTGTGCTCTACTCTTAAAAGCCTCAGCGATCCCCGGTCGCCATTGAAGCATATCTGGTTTCAGGATTTCCGGCGGACCATCGAGCCGGTCTTTAAGTATCTCAAGCGCACACGAGGTTGGCCCGGAATGACGAGGTATTATTGAAACTTCCAAATACTGCGCGAAATCAGGTGTGCGAGCAAAATTCCGAAAGCGTCTAGGGTTGTAATCGTCGATCAACGGATCAACCGTGGGCCAAAATATGTGGTGACAGAAGAGTATTTCTTGTCGTATGTAAAGTCCTTCTTGAATGTTATCCTCGAAGTCCTTCGAGTCCACGCGGTCATTACAATCTATTTCAAATTTTACGGTGCCGAGAGGCGCTATAGGACGCGTGCATTGCCACCATGGATGATCATTACCACATCCATTATGCGGGCGATAGTGATCTAGCCAAGCAAAATACAGAGCTCGACGTTCGTCAATGTATAGAACTAATAACGAGGGCTCAGGTCTAACCAAGAGGTAACGAAGATGCCGTACAGGGAGGCGGCACCTGAGAATACCTTGATCAATAGAAGCGCGTGCAGTGCCCTTTAATTGAACTCTGATTGACGCTCCTCTGAATAGACCATCACTAGAAGGTAAATCGATTATGAAGTCTGTCCCGTAATCTGCCCCTTGTCTTGGTTCGTGTACTACCCAGGATGAAGGAATACTCTCAATGAAGAATCGTCTCGCACGATCTTCGAGGATATGGGTTTTGCCCCTTCGCGGGAAAGTAGACATGTCAAGAACTCATCTAAGTTGAGGAAAATCAATCCTATTCTATCGCAGTGAAAATTAGTATTGTTTTAACCGATTGCGACTTCTATTGAAAGCCCACACTCCGACAGGGTTGCGAAAGGAGAGGTAATGGAGGACTTGCCGAGCAATATGCCTCAAGGGGCATATGGTCTCTATGAGCCTGAAGGCTTTTCTATTTGGATCAACCAGCAGTACCAATCTGAATTGAGTGTAAAGAACACTGGCGTGTTGAGTCACGAGTTCACACATTACGTTCACTCTCTCTCTACGATACACAGTATTGATGATTTGATTAGTTTGCTTTTCTTCGTTCATGCGGGAATTCAGCGGCTCGAAGAGCTTTCGGTGCCCGTCTCACTGCCTTTGTCACGCTGGTCAGCAGTAAACGACTGTCCGCCCGAAATCAAAAACTATGTAGAAGGCATGGATGCACGAAGGTTTCGAATCAAGGAGTCGCTGGGCCTTCGCTTAGATCCAGCACCCCCCGCGACTGAGCAAAATGGCTGCTTATATAGCAATGGCGGTAAACTCTTTATTAAAACGAGTTCTGTTACAGGGGTTCCCGTAGCGCGGTTAGCACTTATGGAAGGAGCAGCTCTCGCAAAGAAATGCGAAGCCTTGGGTAATGATAGTGACTTAAAGGCAAAGAAGAACAATCCAGCATTGTCGCACTATTACGCGGTCCATGATTGTTGCTCATTAACAAATCCATGGATCGATCCTCTGAGTGCATCAGCACTCCTGTGCGACATTTCTTTGTGCAGCCTGTACCCCAGCCAAGTATTTAAGTCGGGTATCGAAATCCTGTCAGAATTACCAGCATCAGCAACCCTGAATGATTTTGAGATCAGCCTCATGCAGCTTTACGATCAAGAATGTCGCCGGTGGATGAATTCACGTTTGGCGGCACTTGAACAAGCTCGTGATCTGTTGCCGGAAAATCACCGAAGCGAAGAGAATCCGTCTTGGGCCCATCTCTTATTGTTGAACGCAATTTCGGCTGTGCGTCTTAGGCAGGAATACCCCTTTTCTCTTATTAAGCCGGTGTACCTCGGGTGGGAGCTTTTTGAGCTTGCAAAAGTCGTCGGTTCGCCGGTGATTTTGACAAACGACATGCGGCTTACCAGCCTCGCTGTAACATCAAATGAAGTATCGCTAGCGAGGGACGCCGTAAGAACCTTAAGTTACATTTGTCGATGGCTCTTGGAAGATGTTGGCCCACTCCAATGTCCGTATGCGGGATGCCCAGGTTGCCCTAAAGACAGGGTCGGTGAACACTGCTTTACCAATGCGTCATTAGCTCTTATTCCTTCTGATGACAAGCCGTGGTGCGCCTTACTATCCTCCGCGCATCAACTGCGTGTTGCACACTTACTAAGACGCGAGGTAATTCGAGGTTAAGACCGCCAATGAAGAGAATGCAGACCACGGTTAAGTTGTCGCGGCGGCACGAACTTACTCAACTCAGCCGGGCCATCCTTGCGAAACGTGCTCTCGCTGCTCATGTCCAAGCGATTTGTTAGCCGCAAATTACTAAAGAGACATTCGAAAATCGGCTATTCGGCGGCGAATCACCTCGCTAGGTTCGCCACCTCGTGTTTTCAAATCTAGCATTTCCTTCATACCAGCATCTCCGAGATGCACGATCATCTTTTTTCCACCAATCCATTGTTCGCGCGAAGCGTGGGCAGCTCCGGAACTGGGTTCACGACGCGATATTAAAAGCGCAAACATGCCAACACCATACGGCTTGAGGTAATGCGCGATGTCCAAAACGGCTCGCTTCGGAACGGGCTTCGCATAATTCTTGGCATCGACTACAACGTAGAATGCTGAATAATCGCCTCGTAGTTGACTCCAAAATCCATCACCGCTCGGGTTCTCAAAAATAATATCCCTCCTATTTCGCGCGTCCGCGTCAGATAACTCGTACCGCGGCAATTCCAGTGGCGGGCAGAAAAGAAATTCTAAAATATCGGCAATAAGACGCTGGTACGATGACCAACCTTTTTCACCGGGAACAATGCTGTCAAGCGCCGAAACGAAGGCTAAGGCTTTTTGAGATACGTCGACGTCTTGGGTCACGACGCCGGATTCTGAAGCGAACCATTCGGCAACGAGATCCGGTGAGGCAAGTTCAGCGAGTTTCTGAGAATCCCAAACTTGAATGCCCGTTCGGGACAGAATCTCTCGAGCTGATCGGGAAACGGTGCCAGCAGCCACTAAAACCACCTGCGTCGGTCCTTCCTGAAGCGCCTCATGCGCAATCGCATACATGTAGCGCGCCACGTCGGGCCCAACTACTCGAGTTTTCTTGATTTGAAATACCCATCGCCGTGGACGGCCGAGCATGGGGTCATACTCGTGGGCTTCCACATCTACGCCCCTATCTATGGCTCCAACACCAACCAGATGAATATCGGTAAAGCGACCCGAACGTCGAAGGAGATCAGCAACGAATTTTTCGAACTCGATGGGGCTGAGCGATTGAAGTAATTCTTGAAACTGATCAAGTCTCATTGTGCAACACACATTTGGTTAGGACGAGTAGTCGGGTCAGCTTCGTGGTATTACGTCCTCGAGTGTAAGTGTCGTTGACGAAACCAATGATCTTATTGAGATTTTGTTTAGTAGGGTGAAGAACGCCAGACCAGTATCTTGATAGAGTGCGGGACTGATGCCTGCAATGGATGAGTTTCTACAGGCAAAGTTTTAATAGTGGACAGCCCATCCCCGTCGGTAACCACAACGATTTCCTTATACTCATTTCGAAGTTCAGTGAGTGGATTTTCAAGCATAGTGCTGCCTCCTCCTGATTGAACTAACGCGGCATATCCGTCTTCAGTTGCTGACCACGAACCAACGACACTCTCGTCTACCGCAATCAACTGCTTTGGTTGCACAAACGACACGAGCCCGCGCACAAACACATTCATTTCGGCCGACTTAAGCAGAGGTTTCATCGAGCCGGATACATCAAACACAAGCGCGCTTGCGTTGACTGGCTTCGTAATTACAGTCGGCCATCGCACGATGGGCTCACCAACACATTCTCGTACTGCTTTAGCTAACGTTTGGCGCCCGTCTAAGTTTTCAGCAGTGAGCTTTCTCAGAACGTGGCAACGTTCTCGTAAATCTGGTGGAAGCTCTTTTAGAATATCGCTAACAGGGCCGTGACTTACTAAGTAGACATTACCTTCAGGGAAGGCGCGGGAATAATCATCTAAGACATCTACGAACGGCTGTCTAGCCGACTTCTTATAGTGTTTGACTTCAATTGACAACCGACAGGTTAGAGTGCCGTGCTTGAATGTCCATAATCCATGGTCTGGTTGTACTCCGCCGCTTCTTCCCTCGCCATGCGGGTCAGCTAATGGTGACCAACGTTCGCTGATCAGTTTGAAAGGGCCAGGGGATGAGTGAATGGTCGCAATGTCGGTTTCCTTGAACGCAAATGTGATTCGACCTTGATCGTGATGAAGTTCGACATCATGACCATTTAAGGCTTTAACGATCTCGGTTGCAATCCATACCGAGTAGAGTTCGTTACGCTTATCCCAGATCGGCAACGAAAGCACAGATTCCAAATCCGCGATATGAACTTCGACTTCGACGGGCTTTCTGGGGAACCCGTCAAGGATGTCTTTAATGCGTTTACAAATCAGTTGTAGTTCCTCTTGCGGCACCTTCGTTGCAGCTGCTGATAGCGCAGTTACAAACATCTGTAGCCAGCTGTCCGTTTCGTTTTGCGCGATCATCCAAAAATCCAGAGCATCGGAGCGGTCTGGAACTCGGCGAGCCCTATAAATACTCCGGAGTTGATCTCGGGTCGTCACCCCGGCCTCGATTAGTTTTAGGAGTGCGGCTCGAATGATAGAAACAACGTCGACCAACTCTGCCGGGAAACTATCTGACAAAAGTGATTTGGGTAAAGGCAGATAACGGTCCTTATATGCGGCGACCCAGGTTTTTACGTCTGTGGGAAGGTCGAGTTCGAGCTCGCGCCCGGGGCCTTGCATTGTCTTTTTGATATTCTCATTGCTCGAGAGTACTTGCCATATCTGCCACAGTGCTGAGTCATTGAGCGCAGGAACATCCATCTTTATACGAGCCGCCTCGCCCCACGTCTCGATCCATTGTCTAAAGTGTTCAAGACTCAAATCAACATTATCGAGCCGCAATGTCCAGTTGTCCTTGCCTTCGGCAGCGCGTGCTTGTTCGAAAAACGCAAGAATGTCACGGAACATCGTCAGGAACGAATGAACTGACTTGAAGAATGCTTGAGCGAACTGTTCGAGCGTAGCTTGCGACAACGCCTCATCAAGAGTAGAGGCGAAAGGATTCAGTCGTTTACGGATTTCTTCATCCAGACCCTCATCGCGACCATCGAGCTCAATCCCTCCGTGCTGACGTAGGTATCCCCATGCCGATATAGCGTCTCTATGTATTGTGTGTGCCATGCTCAACTATGTTAGTTTTCGACAAAGACGTAGCCGTTACCCGAATGGACCGTGTCTTCTGGTACTACTGTTGAGAGTGTCCCGAATTCGTGAAAGTTCCTGCCACATCACATATTAATCCTCTTGGGGCGATAGAGAGCGGCATAGTCAGCGGAGCATATATCGAGACCGCTTTCCCGTCGTCCGAGTTATGATGAGAACACCATTAGTAAGCCATCAAACTGCCGCCGTTGATCAAATCGATCTTAGATGAGAGTCGGCCATTCAGTTTCAATACCGTGTTGCGATTTTATGAAACAACTCGTCGAGTACATCCAATAGCCGAACGTACCGAGTGAAGATTACTCCCCGCTGATTATCTCTCCGCGACACGAGCGCGTATTGGTTCGCGCAAAGATGTGGCCAGAACTCTTCAGAAGCGCGCTGATCGATAAGAAACGACACATTATGATACGGTACTCAGGGCACGAAGGATTGTCTTGGGCTCTCCTCATGGCCATTGATATTCAATAATCCAAACTTCATATCGAAGACGAGTGGTTCCAGAATATCTGTCAGTACAGATGTCAAGCAATGAAGATCGACTACGTTTCCATCAAGAATTTCCGCTGCTTCGGTCCGGCAGAAAGCAAAATTAATCTGGAGGGCGTCGTCACGGCGTTCGTTGGTGGAAATGGAACCGGCAAAACGGCCGTGTTCCAGGCGCTATCGCGTCTATTCGGGATCACGCCCTCGCAACGTACTGTGCGACGCCGAGATTTTCACCTGCCGGCCGACCAAACTGAGCTTAATCCAGGCGCTACCATTGCGATCGAGGTGGTTTTCGGCTTTCCAGAACTGGAAGGGCTTAACGAAAATGAGGCTGAGGCGGCAGTACCGGAATTCTTCCTGCAGATGGCAGCTTCCGCGCCGGGCGCTCCGCTCAAGGCGAGGATGAGGCTTCAGGCGACATGGACCGATGATGGCACGCCCGACGGAAACATCGACGAGGATCTGCGGTGGATCACCACGCTCGACGACGATTTTGAATGGGCCGATTGCAACCGCGTGCAAGCTGTAGAGCGGGGCTCCGTCCAGCTCATCTACGTTCCCGCTGCCCGTGATGCTGCGGGGCAAGTAACCGCCTTGCTCAAGAGTCGCCTATGGCAGGCAGCGAAATGGTCCAACCGATTCAGGACCCGCAGCGCCGCAAGCGCCCGGAGGATCCAGAGACAGTTCGAGCGGGAAGGACCTGCACAGTTTGTCATCGAGCGCCTTTCAAAACGCTGGAAGCAATTGTACGAGGCAGATACGGACACTACGCCGGTCCTACGTCTTGTTGAAAGCCGGTTGGAAGAACTGGTTCGCAAGGCTGAGTTCGCCTTCTTTCCAGACGAGGAAGGACAAGAACATGCGCTCGCCGAGCTCAGCGATGGTCAGCGTTCTCTCTTCCATATTGCTCTTACGGCGGCAACGCTGGAAGTCGAGAAGGATGTTTTTACGCAGTCCGTGGATGAGAGTTTGTTCGACCAGGAGAAGCTGCGGCGGATCAGCCTTACATTCTTAGCCGTGGAAGAGCCCGAAAACAGCGTCTCACCTTTCTTTCTTTCTCGCATTGTTGGTCAGGCACGAGAGATTGGCGGACTGACGTCGGCTCAGGTCGCATTGTCGAGTCATTCACCGGCGATTCTCAGTCGCATACAGCCGTCGGAGGTACGCTACTTCCAGCTCAACCGTGATCTGCGGCGAGCAGATGTGCGGCAGCTGACACTGCCTGAAGACGATGCGGAAGCGAGCCAGTATGTACGTCTGGCTATTAGAGCTCATCCAGAGCTTTACTTCGCCCGATTTGTCATTCTTGGCGAGGGTGAATCCGAGAGGATCGTGATTCCGCGCGTAGCGCAATCTTTGGGGGTTCAGCTCGATCCTTCTTTCGTGCCCATCGTACCTTTGGGTGGAAGATATGTCGGCCACTTCTGGAGGCTTCTTAACGATCTCCGAATTCCCCATGCGACACTACTGGACCTCGATCTCGGAAGGCGGCACGGCGGCGCGGCGTTAATTGCGAATGTGGTCGCGAAGCTGGGGGAGATTGGGAACGACCTCGGGGATAACCTCCTTGTTCAGGACGGCACAGTCGATCCCACCGAGGTGCACGCTATTGAAGACAGCGAACTGCTCAGAGAAGGCGACAACCATAACTGGCTGAGAGCAATGAGGGAGGAGGGAGTATTCTTTTCGTTTCCACTGGATGTTGATTTCGCGATGTTGCGCGCTTTTCCGGACGCTTATCAACAACCCAAGCCCGGTGGCCGAGGACCGCGCGGGGACGCTGACGCGATTCGCGACAAAAAGCTCGTTACACTCAAGACCGGCGGCAGTCCCGAGCTGTACGAGGATTCCTATGTCGACGAGTTCAAATGGTATCCATATCTGTTCCTGAATCGAAGCAAGCCGGAGACTCATTTTGCCGCGCTCTCGCTCATTGAAGAAGAAGGTCTTGCAGAAAACGTTCCCCCGGAGCTGAAGGCCTTGATCGAGTACGTAAGAGATGCTCTAGGCCTTCAGGACGTTGACGAATGAGCCTCGTGCGCCCCCAAGACTGGAAGCCGCAGGGAGTTGATGATCTTGAGCCGCGTGCGTGGGAGGCGCTGCGGGAAACAGAAAGAAGCGTTCTCGTAACATCGGGAGCAGGGGCAGGAAAGACGGAGTTTCTAGCTCAGAAAGCAACGTATCTCCTACAGACCGGCTTGTGCCCCAACCCAAAACGTATCCTCGCAATTAGTTTCAAACGCGACGCAGCCCGTAATCTCGCCGAACGCGTCATACAGCGCTGCCCACTCGAGCAGGCCCGGCGCTTCAACTCGTACACATTTGACGCATTTGCTAAAAGTCTTTTGGACCGTTTTCGAGCGGCGATTCCAGATCCTTATCGCCCTCCTGCGGACTACCGCATCATGATGCCGCAGAGACGGGATTACGATGATTTTCTGCATGATCACAATTTCCGCGGCGTGAACGTCCAGCAACTTGAACGTTCGATATCCAGAACGCAACTACCGGTAGCCAATGTAGGCACCGAGGTGCAGCGAGCGGTTGCGGTCTATTGGCAGGCCCAGTACACCGAGTATGATCATACGTCGTTGTCTTTTCTAATGATCAACCGGCTCGTTGAATTCCTTATTCGTGAGAACCCGTCGATCCTCAGAGCCCTGCATCTCACTTATCCTATCGTGTTCCTGGACGAGTTTCAGGACACCACGTTCGCCCAGTTTCAGTTTCTGCGTACTGCCTTCGAAGGCAGCGATGCCATCTTCACAGCCGTGGGCGATGACAAACAGAAGATTATGGGGTGGGCGGGCGCTATGCCAGACGCTTTTGCGCAGTTCGAGCAATACTTTGTAGCGCGAAAAATTTCCTTAATCTCCAACTGGCGCTCCCACGAGGAGCTTGTCCGAATTCAGCACGTCATCGCAAGTAGAATAGATCCAAACGTTGACGAGCCTGAAGCCCGCGCTGACCGCCTGGTTGACGGCGACGTTTCGGCAATCTGGGAATTTGCCAGCGAGGATGAAGAAAGCATTTCCCTCGCACAGTGGATCAGCCGCGAGGTGCAGTCAGGCAATGTCGAGGCACACGATGTCGCGATCCTAGTACGCATGCGACCTGATGAGGTGGAGGCGCACCTGTCGCCAGCATTTGAAGCGCGTGCGCTAAGGTTGAGAAACGTCGCGCGCAGCGTGGGTGAGATCGCGATCCAAGACCTGCTTGCCGAAGATCTTACGCATGTGCTTTTGCGTTTGCTGCGGCTCGGAGCGACGGGGAGAAGTCCCAAGAACTGGAATGCCGCCCTTAGGGACTTGCAATTTCTAGAAGGGATCGATTTCGTCGATGAAGCTGGATTGCAGCGCTTGCAACTACGGCTTCAAGTGTTTGTCCGCAAAATTCGGCTGACGCTGCGCCGCCTTGATGCAGTGCCAGACTCTGCCGCCGAAGCGGCGCAGGCAGCCCTTGACTTCGTTGGAGCGCAGGTTCTGCGTCGCGCGTTTCCTTCCTATAAACGTCAGCCTGATTTTGAGCGTGTCTGGAACGGGTTCGTGCTTTTGCTGCGCGAAAGCTTAGAGCACGCGGAAACTTGGTCCGAAGTTTTAGATGAGTTTGAAGGACTCGGTCAGATTGCCCTCATGACGATCCACAAGAGCAAGGGGCTAGAATTCCACACCATGATTTTCTACGGACTCGACAATCAGACATGGTGGAGCCTCACACCTGACAGCATGGAGGAGCTGAACTCCTTCTTTGTGGCCTTTACCCGAGCGAAGCAAAGGGCCTTCTTTACGGTATGCACTGATCGTGGCCAACCGGTGGTTTGGATCGAAGATCTTCTGGGCCCAGCTGGAGTCCATCGTGCCCGTTTTCCTGAGGAATGAGGAGGGCTCACTGCACACGTGCTGATGCGCTCAGACTCCAGCACGCAGAGCCAATTCGCTTCCATGATGTAGAGGGGTGCTCAGTGCAGATTTCGAGGATTCACAAGTTGAAAGACAAAAGCCTCACATCAAGTTAGTTAATTCCAATCTTCCTTGCGAAAATCGTTAAGTTTTCAATGGAATCGCCGCTGGGTGCCATGAATGAACCACTATCGTGCGAATCGACGATTTTAAGGCCCTCTTTTGCCAGCAGCTTGTGGATACTCATTGCCGAAAAATGCCAGATGTGATCAATCAAGTGAAGTCGCGGACATTCCTCTGTTATTGGGACACGCAATATTATAATGCCGTCATCCTTGATGATGTATTTCACCATCCTTAGAACCTTTCCAGGATCCATAACGTGTTCCAAGAAATCAAAGAACACTACAGCGTCAAAGTAACAATGATACGGAATGAACTTCTCGCAGAGTTCTTCTAATGTGATAGGCAGCACTATTAGGCCCTTTTCAATCGCAGCCTTAATACCGTGGGCGGATATTTCCAAACCAAGTGTATTCCATCCCGCCTCGGATGCTGCTTGCTGAAGGTATCCTCGACCACCTCCAATTTCGAGAAGATTCTTGCACTCTCCAGAAGGAGTGGTAGGGATAATGCCCCGCTGTTTCCAGTCGCACACCTCCCTTCGAGTGATTTCCCGCCGCTTCTCTTGATCGGATCTTTCGCAATCAGCAATTCCAACCTGATATACGAGGCTTGGTGAGTCTTTCGCGACACGATAGTAAGACTCAGAATAAAGATCTTTCAGAAATCCTGGATCCGGTAGCGGATTACGCCAGATGAGTCGGCAGGTAGGACATTGGACCAAGAAGAATTCTATCCAGTTGATTACGAGCGCACCGAGTGTTTCATAATTAGGAGAACCGCAGAGTATGCAAGACGTCCAAATAAGTTGTTCTGCTCTTAGGTGGGCCCAGTGTACCTGTGCTTCACAGATGCGCTTGTTATACTTTTTGGGTTCAAACATTTCCTTCGGTGAAGATCCTTACCGTTAACATTCCTTACCGCAAAGAACCCTCGCTCATCGGGATCTTAGAGTTTCGTCGCTGAACAGTTCTAATGGACGAATAGGAACTAGACGTGCCTCGGATCAGCGACGATCGAACCCGGTGTAAGAACAGCTCTTGCAAATGCATTTCGGTAATAAAGAAGCAGGAAAATCGTCATTGCGCCCAAACTGAAGTCAAGAATCAAGATGACAAGTTGAAATCTCGTCAGCGGAGCGTTCCTAAGAAACAAAAAGATCAAGGCTGGTGCTACAGAAGGAAGAACATATATGAATCGACGTAAGAGCGAAGAAACTCCGAACATTAGCCCCTTACTCTGGACCACCTGCATCCAAAATGGATTGGTCCAGTTATTAGGGCTTGGGCGTCTACTTCAGCGTCGTTCCCTTCTCAACAAATACCAATAGTTGTCCATTATCCGAAGTAGTGCGAAGAAGTGTTGATGGCGTAGTGATTCTAAACTCCCAGTCGTTTTGTGGCTTCACGATCTGTATGCTCTCGTGAGGTTTAATGACAATCTCCTTTTTGAATGAACCCTTGGGACAATCTTCTGGGAATCTTTTCCGCACCTCTTCATCAGCTACATAACAAGAACCACCGCCGAACGTAATACCGGAGATCATGACGGTTACTTTTAAGATCGAAGATCCGGAGTTACCAATTTTTAAGTCTACTGTGTCAAGCTTGCGAATTGACCGAAACTTGTACCATTGGCTATCTGTCTCACGAAGTTGATACTCATCTTTCCAGATTTTTCCCGTCGTCGTTACTCGCTGGTCAGCATCAATGGCAATTTTGGACAACGCGCTCGCTAATTCATCTTCTCTGTATTTCACCAAACTCCCATTTTGCACTACTACCTGTCCGTCAGAGATCACATACTTAACGTTTCTCGGGCTCGCGCTGTAAATTAAAAGCGGAACTAATGTGCTGGGCCGCGCTGGAGACACACCTAATTCATTTTTCGAAACCAAAACAATGTCCGCTTCTTTTCCTACGGTTAGCGATCCCGTTCGATTGTCGACCATCAGCGCCCGGGCTCCGTTGATGGTTGCTGCCTGAAGAACGTTCCACTCATCGAAATTCCTCGATACATCTGTATTCATCAGATCGATTTTGTAAACATTCCACATTTCCCTCATGGCTGAGAAAGAGTTAATTGCATCGTTACTTGCTGCTCCGTCAGTGCCTAAAGTCATCAGGATCCTCGAATTAAGATATGAATTTATCGGTGCGATGCCTGACGCGAGATACATATTTGATTCCGGATTAAGCGAGACTGAGACATTATTACGACGCATCAGCTCAATGTCTTCCTGTTGCGGCCATACACTGTGAATGGCGAGATAGTTTGGTAGTACTTTGAAATAATCTAGGACGGGAAAAGGAGAGATAATTCGTTGGTGTTTGAATTGCCGGAGAAACATTTTTTCATCTGCTGTTAATTTGGGCGGCGATTGAGTTGCGTCCACAGCCAATGCTTGTTCAGCAATCCGACCCAACTGGTCGATAGCATCAACAGTAGCGGGCCGGTTCATGGTCAGCACAGCTGCCAACATCTCCCGGTCGCTACTACCAAGTTTGTCTTTATAAGTTTCATAGTAGCCGGATAGATTGCGGTAGAGCTGTCTTTGCTCCTCGTTATTCTCCATCGTGTGCTCGGTCATGTGCATATCTAACTTCTGCCCGATGCGAATCCCTGAATAGACTTGGGGCAGAGAATAAAACGACAGCCCGCCGAATCCCATCCAGATATCGAAATGAGCTTTGTACAACTCTCTTAAGCGTTGTATCTCGCCTAACTTGACACGATCCGGCAGGAACACCGAAGGATTACTCCAAACCAATACGCCATCCAGACCGGCATCACGTGCGGCGTTGGCATTTGTCTCGAAGCCATAATCGTTGAAACTCAAGGAAGCGTAATCAGAAACTGTAGTAATCCCCGAGAGCAGTGCTTCGGATGAAGCAGCTAATACAACCTTGTAGAGTTCGTCCGGTTCCAAATAATGAATCCGTTGATAAACTCTAATCCACTGTTGCAATTTTTCTTTCGGATAACAGGCTTTACAAATGTGCTGCCACAAATGAGTATGCGTGTTAACAAAGCCTGGTAATGCTAAGAAATCAGAAGCATTGATTTCATTCTTTGCGTGGACTGCTTCTGATGAATTTGTAATTACAACAATGCGGCCACCTTTGATTCCAATAGTTTGATGTGACACAACTTCCTTCTTGAGCACATCTACAACCGTTGTGTCACGAATTGCCAAATCTAACTGCTCAGAATCCGGCGTGCTGTCGGTTTGTGCGTTCGCAACGGTCGCGCAGAATGAAAACGTGATACAAAACAGTAAGGTCGCGTTCGAGGTTAATAACTTGCTATTTTTTAGATTCATATATCTATGCTTATGAACGTGACGCGTTAGGTCTGGCAGCAATGCGAATGGAACGCTGCTGGAGTAATTAGTGCCACCTCTATTCGGGCCACGTCGACTTACCCCAACTACTCAGAATTTTAATCGCGGCCGGCCCCATGACGTCGACTTGGAGAGTTTGCGGACTACCAAAAATTCGAGAACTTGCTTCCAATTCGAAATCCACTTTAGTTAAGAGTATTAACGCAAGTTTCTCTGATTTCTCTCGTTCTGCCCCGGATATGGAACTCTGAAATTCAGCATAAACAACGCGTCTTTCATAATTTGGCTCGCGTAACAACCATTTAAAGAACAGGTAAAGTGCGTATTTTTCTCTTTCCTGATGGAAACTCAAGACTACGACGCGTAGCCCGTTCCACTTTTCCTCAGGAAATCTGAACCGCCATTTATTCATCTGTTCTTTGAACTGTTCTAGTTGTTCCTTTGCGCCTAAGTAAAGGTTCTCTTGAATGGAACGTCGCAAAGGGGCAGCATAATGTTCAAAATCATCCAATGATGTCTTTCCAGATCGGAGTATGGATTTCACGTACCTCAAGGATGCGGTAAGCACAAAGAGGACTCGTGCTTTTACTTTAGGGTCGATCGACAGGTTATTAACTTCATTTTTGGCATTAGCTAACCTGGTTGAGTAATCTTCCAATTCTGCAAGGGTCTGTTTTGCGAGCTTCCCAAAGTTGTCTTTTGAAATGATAGAGTAGATCGTCATTGGCGGGTGAGACGTGTTGGCCATCAAGAAATAGATCTTCCTGTCCATGCTGAAGCGTTCTGTCTCTCCAGTAGAACGAATCAACGTCATATTAAGAAGATCCTGCGTGATTACTGGGTAGTCGTGGACAACGTTTTGTTCGTGAAATGCAACGGCTGCGTTGTACGAAGATCGGAAAGCTTTCCTCAAGTCTTCCAAAGCGTCAGTCGCTTGGTTTGTTTGCGTGGCAGAAGGATTGGGAATTTCTTGGCTGGCTGACACTGCCGGTAGAAACAAAACGAGGATAACAAATATTGCTCTTACGCCAATTGCACGTAATGAGAGTTCTTCAGGAAACCACATTTGGTCGACTCCTTTATTGCTCTTAGAAGTGCTCTACGTTGGGCACAATCATCCGATGGTTTACCGAGTTGGAATTCTTAGCTAAAACGTCGAGGCCAGTTTAAGCTGATAACGTGTGGCCGCTTTGCATGATATCGAGAACGGAGTCATCAGATAGTTTTCAATGTGAAGTTGCGAAGCGCATCAATTTGCGATCTTTTTTAAGAGATATCTGAAATCGTTATCTCTATTTGTTCTCAACACATTCGGACTCGCATTTTTTAACAACATAACGTATGAAATCGTTGGCTACGTCATAACCTGTCGCTTGTTCGAACCCTTTGAAACCAGGCCTTCGGTTAGCCTCAAGAACCAACGGCTTATTATTCTTGCAACGAATGTCTACGGCGCAGAACTCTCGTCTGAGTGTCTTTGCCGCAAGTTCTGCCACGTGTTTAAGACTGGGGTATTCTGAAATTCGATGTGAAACGACTTCTTCATTCAATTCGAAGTTAGTCCGGAACTCACCTTCTCGAGGTTTCCGCGAAACATAAAATGGAAGCGCCTTATAACCTACTGTGATGACTCTGTAGTCCTCTTCAGCCTCCAAGAACTCCTGCACCATCAGTTCTCCAGTTCTGTATTGAAACATTTTTCTTTTAAACTGCTCACGAGAATCTATCTTGTGAACGTGTCTTCCTTCGGAACCGTGGATGCCTTTTAAGATACATGGAAATCCAAGTTCGGTCGCAAATTCCTCTGCCTGCTGCGCATCAAAAAGTTGGCGGGTGACGGGCACCTCGATACCGTTGCCAGCAAGTACGAGATAATCGTGCATCTTACTCATGGCATATCCTTCATCGATGAGACTTGCGTCGACTACGGTTCTACCGCGCTCACTAAATAAACGAGCGATAGTTAGCGCCTCACTTACGAAGGGCATGAAATTCCGTATGATGATGCCGTCATACTCATCGGTTAGATCGCGTCCCAAACGAAAGACGCCCGTATTGCCGCTATCTGCTGTGAACTGGAGGTCAATAAGGTCCAAGGGAACAACGTCAACCCCAAGAGCACGTCCCGCCTCAATACCGCGGCGAACGGTGTAGAGATCTCTGTCCTCAAACCATAGAATTCTCATAACAATATCTTGACACGTGTGGATCCGACCCAAGACGATGGAGTGTTTGTTTCCATTAAGAACGCCTTGGTTGTGGCAAAAGAGTCAGCACACGCCCTAGAATCAATGCGACAAAGAAGATTCCAATTACCGCCTGAAGGGCAACGATTGCTCGTGCGAAACCCGTTGCCGGAAGGTAGTCGCCATAGCCGAGAGTGGTCATTGTCACCGTCGAAAAGTATAGGGCATCCAGCGAGCGATCAACCGCTGGTCTGATGTCACGAGCCAAACCCGCTGCGTAAATTGTTGCAAATAGCACGATGAACTCGATGTAGTTGAGGACGTTAATAAGAAGCGAGCGGCGTGCAGAGGACACCGTGTAATCATCGCTCTTCCTAAAGCGTCCAAACAACAGAATATTTACAGCTATATGGAGAATCTCTAATGCGCGCCAACACGCAACCGCACCTAGCAGTAATCGCTGACGGCCAAACTGCGCCCGGGTGCCAGCGAGGAGCAGTAACAAGGGTGAGAAGAGCATCCAAGAGATCACGTACACGTCAAAGATTCGGATTTGTGCTTGCTCAGGAATCTTGAGTCGTAGCAACCAGGAATGAAGCCACTTGGACGGGAAGACAACTCCAACGGTACACAGCATGGCGTCAAAGAGGGGAAGGAGTAACCCAGGTGCAACCTCAACGGCTTGGGCCGGCGGTTGGACTGATGATTGTGAATTATTGGTTTCGGGTGAGTTGCAAGCGGATGCACTGTCGTTGACGGATGGTGGTGGTAGTGGCGTCATGATCGGGTCCAGTCGTTTAGAATTGAGAATCTTGAGTTCTCATCAGGCCCTGACACGCCTCGCTGTAACTCGGATCAATCGCTACGGCGCTTTGGTAAGCCTCATCAAGCCTCCTTGAATTCGGCGAGCATCAATAATGCATCGCCAGTCTCCTTGTAAGACTTTGCTGAGTTTTTGGTATTGGCGATCCTTTTGTAGTTTCAAAATAACTGACGCATATTCTTTATACACATACCCTATCGATATGAATGAAACTACAAACGCCAAAAAGGTCCAGTTAGACTTTGTGAATTCCCAAGACCATTTCGCCGCACGTTTATGAAACATTACTTTTGTTTTGGCGTACGGCGAGCTTTCAAATACATTTAAGCAATTATCGAGCTTCTCAACTTCTTCGCGCAGCTTTTGCTCTTCATTGCTATCCACAAGAGTCCCCAGTTGCGTCTCCATCCTCTGGACCGGACATCGTAACTCTGAGTTTGGTTCTCAACGAAGGTCTTAAGCCCCCGCGTTCTTGGGTAAAAGCTTGTATTTGGTTATTGAGAGGATCAGTTTGCAACATTCGATCCTAGCGCGCTGAGATGCTGTTTCAGGATTGTGAAGCAAATAAGGTTATAGAGTTTGAATCCCTTATTTGAGCAATAGCCTGCGAACTGGTGGCGGGCGCATTATGCTACGGTGATCTAATCCAAAGCAAGGCGTTTTCACAGATGCTTGGTATCAACCGAACGTGTAACTTGAAGCAAATCCTTGCCGCACGTCCAATCAAAGCTAAGAAATTTCTTTTTCCGATTCTTTTACGATTGACTGTTCTGGAGCACTTAATTGCCAGAAGATCAGATTGTTTGCCGGAAGGTCAGAGTTGAAAATGCTCGTCTTGAAGAATGCCTTGACTCTATCTGTTTACCTCAAGTCGCATTACTACGTGCTGATCACGACGTATATCCCTTCCACGCTAACTCGCGAAGCCTTAGTACGCCAATATCACTATCAGAGCAGCTATCCCGGCCTGTTACTTTCTACGGTCTGTTCAAACACGGAGAAGCTGACGAAGAGGCGGTGAAAAAAATTTCAAGTTATGACCGAAATCTGTAGGAAAATTTCACGTTATGCCCGACAAGAATTTCATTTAATGACCGAATCGTCCGCGTAAGTTATTGATTCCATTAACAGGCCGATTTCACTTTATGACCGAACCCACAGAGAGTTCGTTGTCCCCTCGCATTTTCCCGCCGACCACCTTCTTAATAACTGGTTGATCATGAATTCTTCCAGGAATCAAGGTGGTGATGAAAATATCGATTACGCTGAACCAGGATCTGTGAGTCGGTTGAATGAGTTATGTTGCGTCTGTGCCGCTGCACGAATCCTCGCGGAAACAACAGTTCCTGAGGGCTTGCCTAAAAAGTTCACACCGAGCTTAAGCCCGAATTCTCGAGCAACTGAGGATCGGGCTCATTACGCGTGTGTTCTTCTTTTCTACAATGAGCGCGCTAGTGAGAAAAACGTGTCAATGTCCTGATGGTCTGGAGGCAAGAAAACGGAAAGACGCGACGACATTGGTATTGGTGTAATAGTGTGACTGTGGCCTCACTACCAAGGCATTACAAAGGCATTACAAATATTGACATTGCCACCTACCTGGAATATTGTCGCGTCGCTTATTTGATTGATTTCTCACTAACCTCCAAACGTCCTGGCATTCTCGTTAGTGCCTTATACGAATAGGCGAAAATTACGGAATCCTGACAGATTTGGTAAAGGCCACTGGAATTCTAGTTTCGTTTCCGTCGCTGTTGGATCGACCTGGCGCGGCGAGCGAATTGGGAGCTCACCATCGCTTATTCGACCACTGGTAATGCCTGCTTAGAGTGGATCGTGAATTACGATCCGGTCCGTAGATGGAGGAAAGCGAAATGAACGGACAGAATTATGGAGACTGGTGGAATACACCACCATCATCGCTCGAAATGTCTCATGCGCTTGCGATGCTGCTCCACGACCTCTTCCTTCACGCTCCAGAAAAATTCCCGGCACGCATGGCAGGCGCGGCGGATCCGGAGGAAAACGTCTATGAGGTCCGCGAAGAGCACAACCCGCTGATTGGTATTTGCTACCACCCGTTGCTCATTGAGGAAGCGCCTTTCTTAGCCAGTATTCCGCCCGACGAGTTTTCTCAAAGATGGGACGAGTTTAGGCATGCTCGTCGCAAAGAATTCCGCGAGAATGAGGCCAAGAGGTCGGCGGAAAGCAATTTCAGGTTGTACCCACGACCGTTTCGAATTCGGTACGAGCTTTATACGGAGCTGGAGTATGCAGGCGAGCTCGTAAACCGGCTTGTGTATCTGGGCGACCAGGAGACCTCAGTATATTTCCGCACCGAAGGACTGGACGGCGATGTTGGCTGGAACTGGCCGCTTCGGATCGGCTTTTTGTCGGACGACACTTCGGGCCGGCTCTTCGAGGAACTGGAGAGTCATGTCGCTCAAATCAAAATGTGGCTCGGCCCATTGGTCGAACTCGTTCGGCTCGACAGCGAAACCGACAGTTGCGACCTTCTTTTGATTCCCACCAGCATTCAGGAGGCGTGTGAAGCAGTATCGCGCCTTGGAATCAGGATATCGGCTGATTGTGTCGTGGCTATCGGCCCAACAACTGACTATCACGGGGAGATTGCGTCGATTATCAAAGTGTTCAGAGACACGATCGGCACCGCCGGGGTAGGTATAGTTCCGGTCAATAACCCGCCACAATGGTTCACAACGCTCGTACGAGAACTATCCCACAACGAACCGGTGGACGTTGCCTTGTTTTCTGCATGTCGCGATGCGGGCACGCAGCCCCCATTTCTTGCTGCTTCCCGCCAATTGATCGAGTTTTCTAAGCTGACGGAAAGTCTTAAGTCGATCGGCGAGGAGTTAGCAAAAGCTCCGCGGGATGCGCAGCCGGTCCCTATTCGAGACGAGGACGCAATGGTGTTCGGAATCGAACCGCGTGATTATCACCCACGGGAAATCGGAGAGATATTTAGAAACAATACCGATGGTTTCATGTTCGACGAGGAACGAAATTCGGGTACCAGATCCGCCAGCGTCACCAAGTCCGCAAAACGATCCATGAGGGAAAGCAAAAAACAAGAAGAGGTCGAGCCGCGGTGGATACAGGCGGACGTGTACGATCTGAGCGCGGATGTGAAAGCGGCCAAACTGACAAATGCCCTCCGCGCCGGCGCGCCGCATAAGGCGGTCGTCCGTATCGGAACTTCGGAGGCTGGTTGGGTCCAAAATAGTGAGGAATTTGATCCACCGGAACTTTCAGATAAGAGGACCTACAAGCTGACCGTGATCTTCATGGAACCGCAGCTATTCAATGAACCGCGGGTTTCCTCGATCAGACTTCCACCCGAGGGGAATAGTACGGAGTGCGAGTTTACATTCGAGGTGCCTGAAGCTTTCGTCGAGAAAATCGAAGCCCGGATAAGCATCGTTTACAAAAACCGGGTGCTTCAAACCGCGTTGTTAAAAGCGGACGTCGTGGCCCATCCTTTCGAGACGGTCGACCCGCATCAGATCGTAATTGTCCCGGAGGCAATTGTTAGAGCAGATCTCTCTGGCCTGAAAGACCGAAGAAACTTTGATGGTGCGTTCATCCTAAATCACGACACCACTAATGCACCGGGTCTCACGGCAATAAAAGACAGGTACGTGGCATTTGCCTCCTTAGGCGAACTTGATGCCTTCGTCAAGCAACTCGACGAGTTCATGACGAGGGTCGCGGATTATCCCGAAGAGTATGCCGGGAAACTGGATAAGCCCGACACAGTTAAATTGCTATGCGATCTCGCTAAACACGGCCAGATCTTATATGGGGCCCTGGCTGAGTATCCGCGCGGAAATATGCTGGAGATCTTTTCCGAACTCTCTCCAACCGGTCCAAAGATTCCGCAGCGGATACAAATAATTTCTGCAAAATCCGATACGCGGCTTCCAATGGAGTTCTTGTACGACCGGACAGCTCCAGCCAATAGCAACGCGAAACTGTGCCCGAAAGCCATTGAGGCCCTTGAACGAGACGCCTGTTTTCCAGATTGCCTTGGGATACAGGAGCCTGAAAATCACGTTTGTCCGATGGGGTTCTGGGGTTTGTCGAAAATTATCGAAAGACACACTTACAACGCGCTCTACACAGAGAACACAGTGGATGGCAGTTTCCGCTTCCAGTCGGAACCTGTCGAGAAACGGAACCATCTGGACATTTTTAAAGAGGTTCTCTTTGGCGCCTCCAATAAAGCCGACAAGATTGAAGTCAGATCCGCGGACGGGAAAACAGTTACCCTGAAAGCAGGCGGCCTCGACAAGGTACTTTCGGTCCTGAACACCATCACGAACTCGAAACATGACAGGGTAACTTCCTGGAATGATTGGCGAACCAAGATAAATTCTGCCCCTTCACCCACGGCCCTGCTGCTATTGACTCATACAGAAAAGAGCGGATCAGTACCCGCTCTCGAGATCGAGCAGGGCGTGCTGGTAGAGATGCAGAGTATCAAGCAAGATTATGTCTATTCGCGAAAGGAACCATATCCCCCGGTCGTCTTCCTGATCGGATGCGAAACAGGAGCTGCTGATATCGAGTTTATGAATTTCGTCGCTCAATTCAGGCGCGGCGGGGCAGCTATTATCGTAAGCACAGGGGCGCCGATCCGCGGCAGGCATGCAGTGCCGGTAACGGTGGAACTGTTGGACCAGTTGAAGCAGTGTTCAGCTCAACCGGAAATGTCGTTCGGACAAGTAATGCGAATCGTAAAACGAAAGATGGTCGCCGAAGGGTTTCCGATGGTACTGACGTTGATGACCTACGGTGATGCCGACTGGCAAATCGGAACTTCCAAACCCTGACAAAACCATATGTTCAAAATAGAAATGCTCAAGGCCGCTTGGGGTGATTGCCTGTGGATCGAATACGGCGACCGCACCAGGCCATTCCGGATAATGATCGACGGGGGTATCACCGCCACCTACAAGTCGGTAAAGAGACGTGTTTTAGAACTGCCGAAAGATAAGCGCTATATAGATCTCTTTGTGATCACCCATATCGACGAAGACCACATCGCCGGTTCTGTAAAGTTGCTCGGCCGTCTGAACGAACTAGGCCTGACCTTCGGAGACATCTGGTTTAACGGTTACGAGCACATGGAGAAGATGCAGAAGGAACAGGAAGCCGAAGATGACCTCATGGGAGGCCTTCACGGAGAATTTCTCTCAGCGTTAATCGAGAAAAGAAAGTTAAACTGGAACAAGTCTTTCAATAAGGAGCCGGTCATGGTCCGGAATAAAGGCGAGCTGCCCATCGCTAACCTTCCGGGCGAAATGAAACTCACTATACTCTCGCCGTCCCGTCAAAATCTGATCGACTTGATCCCGGAATGGAATAAGAACCTCGAGGAGACGCTGATCAGGAATGACCGCAGCCTCGATACCGTGTTGGCCGTCCTCGATAAGAGGGCCGCCTTGCGACCAGAAGACGATTTGGACGACCTGATGGGCAAACGCGTCGAGATCGAAATAAATAATGACAATGATATTAAGAAAGCCGCTCAACCACCATATACCGAGGATACGGCAAAACCGAACGGAAGCAGCATTGCTTTTCTGATGGAGTACAAGGATCCTGAAGACGGGCAAGAAAAGAAGTGCCTCATGACGGGCGATGCATTTCCTTCCGTAATAAAAGACTCGCTGGAGCGACTGCCGTCATATGACGGATCGAAAATAAAAATCGACCTGCTGAAACTTTCACACCATGGAAGCCGAAACAATACAACCGTCGACCTCTTGAAATTGCTGAATTGTACTCATTACTTCTTCTCGAGCAGTGGCCAGAAGTTCTATCACCCGGACAAGGAAACGGTTGCGCGCGTTCTGGTCCACGGAAAGGGTCAGCGCAAGCCTCAATTGTATTTCAATTACACGAGCAAATTTAACGAAGTCTGGAACAAGGAACATCTGGCGAAGGGGAAATACGGCTACGATGCACACTATATTGACGATGCAACTGACGCGGTAGTAATAGAGTTGTGAGACGGAAAAGGGACACGATAACATCTCAAATCGTGCTTAACAAAATCGGCATAACCTCACAATTTTCTATACACGATTGAAATATCCTACAGCAAATGCTTTCTGATGTGCGCGCCCTGGGCACCCCTTGAAGCTCCTGTCCCTTTTTTACCGGACCCACGGTCCTTTCGTCCAAGGTCTCCGCCGCAATTGATACCAGCATCAATGGTGTTTGCGCAGGTGCCCCATTAAATCCATCATCAAGTTTTCTCCAACACTGATTTACGCGGTGCGTAGTCGCCCAAAGGAATCGCCAAGCTTATACAGCTATTTCTTTCTCTGAGCATCATTCCATCCTGCATCAGCGGTGCTAGTAACGTCTCAAGTTCTGGGAGCGACAGCGTCTGACCTAACTTCTTGCTAACGAAACGCGTGAGGCTGTCGAGAGGCTGAATGCGATCACACTCTATATAAAGAGTTCTGAGCGGTTCATTTACAATACTCAATCGTCGTCGAGCTATTGGCCGGAAATCAAAAATCACCAGAAACTTACCCATGTCTTTGTAGAAGAGATCACTATTGCGGTGCTCTCTCCTCCACGCGGCAACTTCGTCTTTCAACTGCTTTGTGTACTCCTCGGGTTTTTGGCTCTCGCTGTACCGGAACGTGAAGTAATACGCCAGATTACCCAATGTCTCTGGTCCAAATGGATAGATATATCTGTAGGCGGGGCAAGGACGAATGTCCTCGAGACCAAGTTGACGACCTTCGTGAAAGTTAGGACTAAAGCGATCCAATCGCAGCGCACCAATCGCTTCTGGTGGTTGCAAGTGACTGATCAATGGGATCAGTGACACCATCTTATCGTATTCTTCAACAGGCTCTCCCGGGAAACCCCAAATCAGGTTCCAGTGAGGTTTCAATCCGAATTCCTTGCACCACTTCAGCAGTTGAATGTTCTGAAGTGCACTGACTCCTTTGCGCATTAACTCCAGTACGCGGCTGCTCAAGCTCTCGATGCCAGGCTGAATTTCAGTGATACCTGCGTCGCGAAGCAGACGCACCTGATTCTTCTTAAGGTTAGATTTCACTTCATAGAACAACTGCAAGCCACGGTTTTCGGCGGCGAGCTGGGGAATGAAATCGTCGAAATACTTCATGTCTAAAATGTTGTCAACAACTTCGACCGCGCAGCCACGATATTTATCGGTAAGGTAGACGAGTTCCTTCATCGCATGCGCCGCTGACTTACTGCGATAGCTCATGGTTGTTCCATTGAGTCCGCAGAACGTACAGTGTTTTATCTCCCCCCACCAACAGCCACGTGACGTTTCAAATTGAAGACGTGGAGCAGACGCATCTGCCAAATGACTGCTGGTGAGCTGTGAAAAGTAATCATCGTAGTCAGGCGGTGGAAGAGCATCCATGTCGCGGATTACTGGTGAGTTCAGATGACATCCACCAGGTGTCTTGTTTGCGAAATCGGAAGGCCGAAAAATACCCTGGAGATTCGAGAGAGATTCCTTTGAAAGAACACGACGCACCAATTCGGGAAACACAACATCACCTTCACCCGAGACAACGGCATCCACAAATGGAAACTGCCGGGCAGTCTCAGCACCCATGAACGCTTCGCAGTTCGCACCTCCAAAAACAATGAACGTATCCGGGAGATCGGTCTTGATGCGCCGGGCTAGACAGAGCGACGCGAGCTGTTGCTGGAAAAGACTTGTAAAGCCGACAATCGCCGGCGAGTGCTCCGCGATTTCTGATCGACAAGAATCGAGATAACCGTGGACCTCGCGCCGCACTTCCAGTGAGTCTTCGATAAATCGATTTAGATCGGCCGTACTCTTGAGCGTTTCCAACCTGTCTTCGTCAGGCGTGGCACGAAGCACTTTGTCGATGTACTGTCTCGCGTCCTCATCAGTCTGAGCAAACAGCGCGTGTGAAAAAATCCATTCGCCGACCAGGTGAGATGTAGCAGGAAATCCGTCAGCGATCTGGTTGTAAACTGCAGTTCCGATGCGTTCAGCAAAGGGAAGTGTAAGGTAAAGGATTCGACTAGAAATGTTCAGGGGGCGCAGCGAAGATTTGAGCAGTCCCAGTCCGATCGAAGGTCGAAACAGCGGACCAAATGGCATACTGATCAATAGAACATCCGTATTAATGACAGCCCCACCCGGTTTGAATCAACTCGAATTGTTTAGGAGTCAGTTTGCCGACAGCATATTCCACATTTTTAGAGGTAAAGATCGTATCTGGTTTTTCCAGTATTCTGATCCAATCGGCCCGGACCGCTTTCTTCTCTTTACTCATGCTCGAATTAACGTAAGACGTAAAAATATCGATAGCTTTTTTGCGGTAGTTATCCTTATCGTCTTTAGCACACTCCGACGCAAGCGCAAAGTAAACTCCCTGTGTATCTGCGTACGCTGGATCAGGGTCAACTTTAGAGATCTCTTCACAGGTTTGTTGTAACTCCGGATCATAATATCGCCACCAACTACCATACCAGCACATGTAATTGTCATGTTTGGCCAGGGCCTTGGGATCTTCTCCTTTGTATGCTTCTCTCCCGAGGCGGTGGAGGTTCATTGCTTCACGGATGAAAGCCTCTTCCACGCCAGCACTGTTCTTGTAGGTGCTGCGACTCGCCAGCGTTTGAGCAGCATCGAAGAGGTGATTCCAATGTTTTATTTGCTTGTACTCGTTGATAGCCTTTTCCCAATTGTCACTCTGACCGTAATTCTCAGCACGCTCACGATGACTTTCCTCGGCTAGTTGCTCTGCTTCTTCTTGTGGTTTTTGGATTATCAGGATCTTATTGGCCAGCCTGTTTACTTCCTCATATTTTTTTGCAGCTTTGTCGACAGAGTCTGCATCGCCTGTTCGCGCCAATTCGTTTGCTTCTATAACTGACGTCAGTGCTGGTATCGGTGCGTTCTGAAGAGCTTCACATTCTTCTTTCAGGTTGTCCGGGCATGCACCTTTGTGTTCACCTTGTCCTCCACCTTGTTGCAACCAGGCTCTGCTTGCCCGGCGTCGAGCCTGCATTAAAAGTTGATCCAGACCACCTTCACCGAACAAGTGCACGCGAATCCTCCCCGTGTCTGTCCCCGTAACAAGTCGCACGGATTCGCCAAGCCCGGGAGCAACCGATAGCGCGACAACATTGTCATCAGTGAAAGTGCGATCGTTGATAACGAATTTCTCCTGATGTCGTGCGTCGATGTCCCACACTCCCAAATGTTTGTCACTGCTGCGCGTTGCAAGTTGATACTTGCCTTCCAACGGTAAAAATGCGACCTCATCGATTTGATTACTGTTACTCTTGAATGGCGAACAGTACAACGAGCTAGACTTCATAACTGGGTTAACTTTCCAAACCCACACGAATGTGTCCTCACCGGCAGCAGCCAGCAGGTTCCCGTCATTACTAAAATCAAGCGAAAGAAATCTTATTTTTTGCTGTACGTCAGTAGAAATGGTCTGAGTGTTGTGAGAATTGACGTTTACCAGCGTGACTGTTCCGTCATCGTTCGCGGTAGCTACAAACTGATCATCAGGACTGAATGTGATGGCGTTGATTTTTGAGTTAACATTTACAGGTTCCCGGTCGGGTGCTGAGGTTAACGTATTCCAGAACTGTAGTTGTCCTTTCGCGTTACCCGTAGCGGCCAAATTCTTTTTTGAATAAGCTATCGAAGTCATTTGTGACTGCTCCAGGACGAACTTAGTTGGTATCGTGCCTTTAATTACCCACTGAGTGGCTCGTCCGTCGCTGACGATCACTACGTTGCCGGGAGTATTTGGATCGAAGGTGATATGTTTGAACGACTCCTGTCCAACCCGCGGGACTGAGAAGGTCGCCTGCTCCATCGCCTCAATATCTCTTACGTTCACCATACCATCACCGCTAAGTGATGCGATTTGCTGTCCTTTGGGACTAAACGCAACATCCTGCACCGATTTAAGAGCTCTATTTGGAAACCATATTTTCACTTTTCCATCAGCAACAGTTGCGAGGTGCTTACCATCAGGGCTGAATGCAACTTTTTGTACAACTCCATCATGAGTCACCGTCGCAAACACGGAATCTTTTTTCGCGACTCCCACATCCCAAACTATGAGTGATTTATCATCACTCGCAGTCGCGACAAAACTGCCATTGACATTATTTCGGCTGAAAGCGATCGAGTTTATCGCGCCGGTATGGCCGTCCAAATTGTTCTGCTGACTCCAGGAATTCGTATCCCAAACACTCGCCGATTTGTCATGCGCAGTAATCATAAACTTGCCGTCCTGGCTGAATGCCAGGACTTTCGCTTGTCCCTTAAATTCGAAACCAACATTATCCGTAATCGCCCACATTTTTGTGTCATTGCTCGCAATGAGCAGGAATGCGTCCGCAGGTGCAGATTCCGGCGGCGTGGACGCGTTATCGCTCGAAGACGTTTGGTCTGAAGGGCTTTCGCTTGAGGGGGTTTCGATTGGCGATGGTTCACTGCCAGGCATTCTGGGTGGAAGCGTTCCAACTGGTAGAGGTTTAAAAGCGAGCGCTTGGATTCGCTCTCTGGATCCTTTGAATGTCTTGAGGATTTTTCGAGACTCGTCGAGATCAAATATGCGGACATTTCCATTAGAATTGCCAGTAGCAAGAAGGGTTCGTTTATGGGTATCTGTGCCAAGCGCAATAGCCGATATGTTGGTCTCGACGGCCACCGGTGCGCCTAACCCTTTGCACGTTTCGGTATCGATAATTTTGATCGAATCAGTTCCAAGTAAAGCAACGCTCTTTCCGTCCGGCGCGAAAGCCAAAGCTTGCAGGCCTTGACCGGCGTCTTTGCACGCTGCAATCTGCTTACCGGAAATGGCGTCCCAGATTTTCATGCCATCATTTCCGGCAGTCACGAGACGATTGCCATCCGAAGTAAACCCGAGATCAGAGACTTGGCCATCAAGAACATATCTGATTTGTGAATCATTCAGAGCCAGACTCAACACGTCTTTTGCTTGCTCCCGGGCAGCCGTGACTTCTTTTGCCAGAGATGCATCCTTGGATTGGATTGAGTAGGTGGCTTCTAAGGCAATTAGAGCCAGAAACAGACTACGGCCGGGATCTAAATCCAGATATTTCCGAGCCTCTTCAGATATGCGGCGAGAAGTGAGGACGCGAGTTTTGCCCTCGGCTAATAACTTGTCGATGGTAGCAGCGTCAGCGTTTCTGATTGCTTTAACCCACCCGATAATCGCAACAGTTGCAAGAATCAGACTACCCGCTATGATGATGTATGCCAGCCGCCTGGCCCGTGCTGATTGAAGCTGTTTTTTCCGAAGACGAGCCTTGCCTACTCTCTCGCGTCGTTTTTTTCTCAAGGCCAGTTCGGTCTGCGTGATCTTTTCTCGCAGTACCCTACAGGCGTGCCTAAAATGACGCTCAGTAGGTGTTAGTTCTGATTCGTGTTCATCAAGCCAGCGGAGCGCTTCATCAAGTGCAACCGTGCTGCTCGGTAGTAGACTCTGATCCTCGTTACCCTTAATCCAGCTAATCGCCAGAATCTGGACGGGGTTGAGGTTTGCTTCACGCCACGCGCTGTTGTCCTGACGAATCGGATCGATCAAGCGGTCGTGAGCTAACTCAAACCAGGTACCTCCGCGGCGGCTCTCTTCACGGACCAGATAAGCGTCGATCAGCTTCTCAATGACGGTATTGCTTAGGCCATTACTCGTCTGTTCGTCCCGTAAAACCTGGCCACGAATACCCTTTTCAGAAATCAGGTGGTTCTCAAACCAGTCTCGTAGTACGCGTTCCGAGACTTCTTCCTCCGGGTCAGCTGCGATTTGTTTCACTTTGTCAGCATAATAGCCGGCGAGAGCCTGGTTGACATTTGCGCAGCCTTCAACGTCCTTCCGCGTTATTTCACAAGGGCCTTCTGTTTGTTTCTTCCACTTCTCCTCTAATAACTTCGACCATAATCGGTGGCAAACAACCTGAAGCTGCACCGGCTAGACATGGGGTCAGACGTCTTCCACGGTTTTACCTGATCGCTGAACATGGACCTTCCGCAGGTCATCAACCAACAGGTTGGCAGCATCATTATGAAAATTGACTTGTTGCGACTCAGCGGGCTTCTGACAAGCAGCAAGTGCAGCCTGCACTCCTAATAGATCGAGACGATATGTGTTAAGCAAACGAGTCGGTATTTCTCCAGCATATGGTTCGAGTGCTCCGAGAAAATCTTCTCTCATCGCGAACAATACCCACAGTCTTCGCTCGGTTAGAGCGCTTCCCAGTTGTTTGAAGAATTCTCTCTTGTGCTTATCATCTATCGGATCCAAAGTGAGGATCTCTTCAAACTGATCGAAGATAAGCACCATCGCATCGTGATTACCCGCCTCCAGAAGTCCATTCAGATAACTTTTTAGAGTCATCTGGGCAAGCTTCTTTTCAGGTATCTGTCGATCTTCCGGAACGGTCTCTTCAAGCGAGAGCAAAGTGCTGAACACGTACTTGTTATGTAGGTCCGAAGGCTGGACCGGCGAGATACCGACGCGAACGGCATTTAAAACATTGAACTCTTCTTTTCTTAATGCGGGAACGAGCGCGGCATTTATGAGGGACGTTTTGCCGGCGCCGGAAGGGGAGTGAAGTAGCACTATCCGGTCCGCGATCAAAAGATCCAGGAGTTCACGTACTTCGCGGTCGCGACCGTAAAGCATGTGATCTTCGGTGAGCGCTTTGGGCCCGACGTAGGGATTTGAATGGTTAGACTGCTCGGTGTCCATGGCAATTACACCATCACCGGGATTAATTCCTGAGGGTGTCTCTGGTTCCATTCTCTTTGCAGCTCGCGCACGAAGACCTCTACGCTACCCCAAAAGATGCTGACATCAATGTCGATTCCCTGGAAGCGTTTCTGCAGGTATTTTCGGGCACGTTCGGGGTCCAGTAATCTACCTTCCTCAGGATTCAGCTGAACGGCCACATGAACATATTTTTTGCGCCTCGAACCCTCCTGGCTCACGATGCTGCGAAACAGAACCCTAAAGTCCCAATCATCTAGATTGAATCCCAAAAAGAGCAGTGAGCTATCAGAAAGGGCTCGGCTGACAACTTTGGGCATCGGTCGATCCGGGCGAGTGATACCAACCAGATAATCGAAGTAGTTGTCTTCAGACAGAACGACTGAGTTCTCAACATCCATGCCTCCAAAGAGGTAGTAGACGAGTGGCTTCTCTTTCTTAGGTACGTAATCCGGATCTTCCTCGTAGACGGAAGTAGGCCATTCAAGCTCCCGCGACCACTGACAATACTCACTGCGGGGTTCTTTTGTTTCCCTGCGGCCAACACGTATCGGTGTTTCCCGCAGGGCTTCAACCAGGAGATTATCCGGGTTGGTAGTGATATAGATTGGGAATTCCAGAGAAGCGAGGATCTTGTTTGGCTCGAATGGATCTTTCTGCCGCAATTCGGCTCCAGCTTTTGTAATGAGCTCGTTCAAAGTCCATTCCTGTTCGCCGTCGTCTGTATTCTTATTTGCAGGATAATTAAACCGGCGCACGACTTCGTCGCACAGTTCCTTTCGTAATTGACTTCGAGTGAAAAAGTCGCTTTCAACCACTGTTAGATACTGAGCCACTTGTGGCAAGTCGTCTTTGTTTTGCGGAGCCATCGGATAATGATGAAGCTCGGCCCAACGTTTCGCGATGCTCCTGCTCGAACCGACCAAAGGCTCAAGCAACCCTGATCCCAGGATCGGCGTGCATTTTCCCAATTCGATGGACCTTATTAGACTATTCCATTTTTCAAATCTATCTTGTGGCTCAGCCGCAAAGCCCGGCACATACCAAATGCGCCCGTCAGCAATTCGCAAAAAGAGTACTGGAATCCAACTCTCATCATTTCTGCTGATTTCACCACGCGCGATTGCCATCGCGCGATCGACGCGTCCATCCTCGCGTAGCTCTCGAAAAAACGTTGCCATGAAAGCAGAAGCGGTCGACATCAGAATGTTAGCCTGCATGCCAAGAACAGCGGGTATGCCTGCTCTTGCCAGGCGTGGACCCAATGCCGCGAGAGCTCCATCGTCGCCGGTACGACCTTCATCGCCCGTACCTGCGCTCTGGCATGACGCGAGCACAAGTAAACGCGGGCGATTCTCCAGATCACTTAGTCGGCCGACTAATTCGTTGCCATGGATCACATCGGCTCCCCCATCTTCGTTCTCCAGCCAAATGCGCGCTCCACCTTTTGACAGTGCTCCATGACAAATGAGAAATAGTATGTCGTATTCCTTCCGCATCTCTCTGATTAAGTTGTTTAAAGTTGCTCTTTCTGCGGTGAACTTAACAGTGGAAGGTAAAACACCCAGTTCACTCGTCGGAATCTTACCGACAAAAGTCGTAGGCATGCTGCCGAAACTTTGCAGAGCGCGTTCAACTTCCTTCTGAACATTCAGCGGAGCTAGATCCGGATATCCTCCTTCGGTATTTTTGCCCAGACCGTCTGGATTAGAAATCACTATCAGCGCCTTCAGAGCGCTTTCAGGGCGCAGGATAACTGGACGAAAGTCCTGACTACTTAGATAGCGCGAGAATAGAATCGATTCGCTCGTAAGCAGCCACTCTCCGGAGACCGGATCTCGTAATGTCTCCCATTTAAGATTATTCAATCTCGGTGCGCTGGGACCTATGTAAAGCCTGAAGCGGATCTGTAGACCACGACCCTCCAAACTCGCTCGCATCTCCTGAAAGCGCTGCTTGATAGGTTCACTGAACAAACGAGCGGTCAATAACTTTCCATACAACTCCATATCGTTGTTCTGAGCTTCGGTATTGAGTTCGGCAAGATCAAACTCTACTTCATCGTACGCTGGTTCAAAATCAGCTTTGCTGATGGGATCCTGGCAGCGTATCTCAACGCGATAAGTGTCGTCGTCCCAGCGATGGAGGCTTATCTCCATCTCCGCCGGTTGTCCATTGTTTCTGCTCACGTTAACTCCCAATTAGTCAGGGTTAATCAGGGAAACGCTTCGGGTGACTTTTCAGGCTAACTTCGCGGGTAGTTCGCCCGGAGCCGCAGGTGAAGTCTCGTGCTAGGGAAGTAAAACTGAGCGAATCGAAGCGAATCGAACGATCAGATTGCGTGATGATTAGTCGCGGGTTCTATTAAATATGGGAGATTTGCAGCAGCCGTTTAGATACGGATTTCCTGCTGTTCACCCTTATCAGAATCCGGGCTCGCGGTGGTTGGCAGGTCGAACTCATCGATTCGTTCGCCTGTCTCTGCCTCGATGCGATCTTTTTCCTCATCAGTAAGTTTAACTGTGACTTCGGTAGTATCATTAGTGGGCATAATCAGCCTCCTGGGATCTGAGGATCGAATGTTACCGCGCATTATATTACTAGCATCGCTGTTGTCAATTGTAACTGGCCTGCTGACAAGTCCGCTCGCGATTTGTCATCCCAAGGAGCTGCTATGTTTTTGACTGCCGAGAAAATTTATATCAATGGCATAGATGCGCTTACGGGCCAATATCTCATCGAGCCGCTAAGTCACTCCGAGATTACCTCTCGAATCCGAGCTGATTTAGATAAAGCCGATGTAGACGATCGGTCGATGAAGCTCTGGTTAAAGCGAGTCTGGCGAAGTCTGAGCCAGGCTCACCTCGGCCTGCCGCGGAATGTGGATCCACGGGAAGTCAAACAAGCAGGGTGGGGAGTAGTCTTTCATCAAAATGAAAGCGAGGCCGTTAAGAAGGCCTTCGAGCCACTTATGGATCATCGCCGTCGTCAGATAGCTGATGACAGTAAAGTCAAGATTTTGGAGTACCAGAACGGTGAGAGACGCGCTGACTGGTTGGCTCGACATGAGGTGGGGGCTGGTTCAATCGACCCCACAAAGGTCCCCTATTACCTATTACTCGTCGGAGGACCGGAGCAGATTCCATTCTCATTTTGCCACGACCTGGACGTAGAGTACGGAGTCGGGGTGCTTCACCTGGATACCGTCGATGATTATGTACGGTATGTCGAGAGTTTAATTGTTTATGAATCTGGGACGACAATACCAAATCCACGAGAAGTAGTTTTTTGGGCCACCCGACATGAAGGTGATGGGGCTACGGAGTTGAGTTCCCAATACCTGGCTAAACCTTTAGCCAGTGACAAGGGCATCGCAGAAAACAGCGAGTTTCAAATACGGAACTTATTTGAAAGCGAAGCAACAAAAGCCGCTCTCAGGGACATATTTACCCGGCCAACACGAGCTTCAGCTCCAGCACTATTATTTACAGCAAGTCATGGTGTGGGATTCCCTAAAGGGGATGCGCAACAGAGGCTCGAGCAAGGCGCACTGTTATGTCAAGATTGGACCGGCTTCGGCTCTCTCACTTCTGATCACTATTTTTCAGCTCACGATCTAACTGACGACTCACTTGTGCATGGGATGATTGCCTTTTGTTTCGCTTGCTTCAGTGCTGGCACTCCCTCGCATGATCGTTTTGTTCACAAGCTGGGCCAAGCGCCACCGGCAATTGCAGATAAACCATTTCTCTCAGCTTTTGCCAAAAGACTCTTGTCGCATCCACGCGGAGGCGCACTGGCCTTCATTGGACATGTTGAACGCGCCTGGGGATACTCGTTCGTGGCCCCAAATGCGGGCGCACAATTGGTACCATTCAAGAATGTTATAGCTGGACTGTTAAATGGAGAACCAGTTGGCTATGCGATGAAAGACTTTAATGAAAGATACGCGGCGCTGGCTACCAGTTTGAGCGAAATGCTTGAGGAGATCAGCTCTGGAACAGTAGTTTCTGATCGTAAGCTTGCCTCATCCTGGATCGAACGCAACGATGCTCAAGGATATGTTGTTATCGGCGATCCCGCGGTGAAACTAAGGGTTTAGCGAGCTAGCTATCACCGCGTTTCTAAACACTATGAATAAGCCGTGGATCTCCGCCACGGTCTACTCATCAAAACAGTTTCATAGCTCCGATTGTCTAAACGCCTTAGCCCAGACTATGAGATTCGGAACACAGGATCTAAGACTGCAGGCGGTTTATGTCGCGAACTGAGTTCAGAGAGTTAAAAGAGAAGCCATATGCAAGGTTTGCTATGCGAAAATTTCAGGTTATGCCCGAATTCTGTAGGAAAATTTCACGTTATGCCCGACAAGAATTTCATTTAATGACCGAACTGTCCACGTAAGTTATTGATTCCAGTAATAGCCCAATTTCACTTTATGACCGAACCCACATCACCAAAGTGAAATTTGTCGGTCATAAAGTGAAATTCGTCCGGCATAAAATGAAATTGCCGCGGATGAACCTATGATTTCGGCCGGCTTTCGGCGCGTTAGCAAGAAACGTCCGTGTCGGATTTGTGGCACACCGACTTATTGTGGCTTCTCGAGGGACGAAGGTACTTCCATCTGCGTGCGCATCAGCGCTGGCTCCCGCGGGCTATCGCGCAACGGTGGAAACATACACGTCCATCCCGAGATTCAATTCATTACGATTCGACCCACAATTAAACGTCCGATTAACCAATCAGTTCCGCCAGCTCCTCTTGAAATTAGAGATGCTGTTTTTCAAGAGCTGATTAGGATCTCGCCCGCTTCAAATTACATTGAGGAACTTGTCACCGGTCCAGCAGCGCAGCTGTCTTGAATGAACATCTGTGCGTCCACTTTCCCGAATACGCCAAGTTTCGTTCTGCGCAGGAGTCGTCGGCGTAACCGGATGCTGGAAGGAACCACTGCTGACGAACCGGCGTGAAGTCAGGTGCCATGCAACTCGTCGATCATTTTGATGCGCGCTTGTGCTTCGTGACTAAATTGCTTCAGTTCTTCCGCCGTCAGCAACTCTTCACCAATGATGTTGGCCAGCAGTAAAAAGGCGTTCGATCGACGCGGGCCGTCAAAGGCCACCGCCATCGTTTTATCGCGATCGCGAATCAACTCGTACACTTTGAGATAACAATCGTGATAGTCGGTCTCACACACGGCGGCCTCCCGCACTTCTTCGAGGACTCGCTTGCAAAACCTCTCCAACGCAATGCTATGGAGGCGACGAAAAACCCGCCAATCCGATTCGTGGATATCCATTTCTTCTCCTTTCCGATTTGAGTCGTACGTTGTTGACCCACTAATAGGCCGATTTTACTCTATGACTGAAAATACAATGCGGCGAGCAGCGTTCAGAAAGAAAGGCTCTTCGTTGACGTCCTCCAGCTCGGCTATCTCAGAGATGATATGATTCGGATCGGTGCAATCTTTCATCCTCATCGGTCGGACGCTTTTCTTTTCGGTTGCGGAACAACGGTGAGTAATCGGGGCTGAAGCGATGATTGAAACTGAACTTGATGTGCTCCGTGATGTCTCCGGCCGCCTCGAAAGTGCTGGGATATCGTTTATGCTGACCGGTTCGGTCGCAATGAACTATTACGCACAGCCGCGAATGACGCGCGATATTGACCTCGTGGTTTCGCTCAATCAAACCCAAGCCGAACCCTTTTTCCGCTTATTCGAAACGGAATACTATTTTGATCGACAGAGCGTTGCTGACGCCATTTCGCGGCGCAGCATGTTTAATCTAATTCACAATGACGCAGTAATTAAGGTGGACTGCGTGGTGCTAAAAACCGATGCTTATCGCCAAGAAGAGTTTGCCCGCCGCCGGCAAATCAATTTAGGTGATTTTGAGACCTGGATTGTCAGCCGCGAAGATCTAATTTTGTCCAAACTGGTTTGGGCAAAGGATTCAAAATCAGAAATGCAACTGCGCGATGTCCGCAATCTTTTAAGCGCAGATTGTGATATGGACTATCTACGTAGCCGCGCGAAGACACTTAAGGTGGATGAATTGCTGGAGGAACTTCTGGTTGATGAATGACACCGCACCAAACATTGC
>Ga0134124_10000339_pt1 | contig 40684 bp, 43 predicted proteins | sample KB304_FD_96880 | JGI IMG/M metagenome (GOLD analysis project Ga0134124, IMG submission 96880) | Terrestrial soil microbial communities without Nitrogen fertilizer from Kellogg Biological Station, Michigan, USA - KB3-0-4 | ecosystem: Environmental > Terrestrial > Soil > Unclassified ...
ATCATGAACAGACTGAAGAGCGCCATGAATCCCCATACCCAGAGCCACCAGCCCTGGGGACTCCACTTGATCAGCTGGAAAACTACGGTGATCAGGAACGCCAGCAGGATCGTACCGATGGCCTGCGCTTTGACAAAATCGGTGATCCAGAGCCAGGGGGTAGTTGTATTGAAGCCGTAGCGTGCCTCGATGCGGAAGGTGCCGTACAGATCAAAGGGGATGCCGAGCAGGGTTGACACCCAGCCCAACACCAGAAAGAAAATGACGGCCGAAACGATCGACGGCATGTTTAACGAGCCGACGATATGATCATACGTTGCGATCAGGCCGCCGAACATAAAGATGATCAGAAGCGCGTTGTCAAAGAGTGAATCCCACAAGCCGAGACGGCTGGAGTCGAAGGTATAGGCGGAGCTCGTTCGCAGCTTTTCCCCGTCAACGGCCCCTTCAAAGCCCTCCGGCACCTTGTAGCCATGCTGTTTGAGATGCTGAAGGTTGATGTGGCGCAGCCAGTAGGTGAAGGCGGTGATGGCGGTGAAGGCGCCAAGCAGGGCAAGTTTCATCGAAGGTATCCTTGAAAATATTCAGGGCGTAGCAGACGCTCGCCCTGAATATTTTGTTCTATGTGTTGTTAAATCAGCTTTACCACTTCGCTGACACACTTGTCGATGCCTTCATAAGCCTCGGAGATACGCGTGGCGAGCATATAGGCCGGTGAGGTGACCAGCTTGTTCTTCCGGTCCACCACGAACCCGGTTACCGGACATTCCTGGTGCTTTGCTCCGGTCTTCTCGATCTCGGCGGCGGTACCGGCATCGGTGCCGATCGTCACCAAAGGAGAATATTCCTTGCCCATTACCGCAGAGACCAGGGTCGGTGCTATACAGACCGCTCCGACCGGTTTTTTGGCAGCAGCCATCTCCTTCAGCAATCGGGCAACTTCAGGGTTAACAGAGGCGGCCGCACCGTTTGCGGCAAAATCACACAGATTCTTTGCGGCACCGTATCCGCCCGGAAAGATTATGGCATCCAGATCCGCACCCTTGACCTCCTTGATATCACGGATGTTGCCGCGGGCGATACGGGCCGACTCCACCAGTACGTTGCGCTTTTCGCCCGTTTCCTGCCTGGTCAGGTGATTCGTGACCGGAAACTCGATATTTGGCGCGATGCAGACCGCTTCGCACCCATGGCGGTCGATTGCCAGCAGCGCGAGGACCGACTCATGGATTTCACTGCCGTCATATACGCCACAGCCAGATAATACTACTCCGATCTTCTTCATTTCCGTTCCTCCTCCTGGATCAGAATTTTACCTGAATCCGTGACGCCGGAACACCGTAGCGCCCGGAAAAGCCGGTGTTGACCGTCGCTTGCCCGGCAACAACCCGTTTGCGCCGGTGGTCCTCCGACGAAACAGTCGCAATCCTGGAAACGCTGGAACTGAGGCTTTCCGGGTCAGCGAAGGTGTGGAGGCGTCACGGATTCAGGTTTTAATTTCAGTGTGCCACAACCCGTGCAGAAGGCAAGCGGATTTCCGATTCCAAATCAAGGATGAAATCAAGGTGGTGAGGAGGCGACGGAGGCGTACATCTATGTACGTTGACGAGCCGAAGACGAGCCAACGTAGATAGCACCTTGATTTGGAATCGGAACTACCAGAGATACAGCGGGACTAGGACAGCGGCCATCACGCAGGCGGAGGGGAGAAACAGACGGTGGTATACCTTGGCGATATCGGCCTGGAAATATTCGCAGGTCAGAACATAACAGAGGTGGATCGGCGAGAGCATCACTCCCGCAAACCCGGCTCCGAACGCCAGGGCGACCAGCGCCGGGGAGGGGGCTGAAGCGCCCATCAGAGGGAGCAGCAGCGGAAATGTTATGCCGACAAAGCCTACGGTCAGTCCCGTCATGACCCCGGCGATAAACGGGATGAGAAACAGCAGCAGATACACCGGCATCCGGGAAACGGCAAAGAAGGCGGAAATGCCTGCCAAAGCGCCGGTCGCCTGCAATACCTCCTGAAAGATCATGATGCCGATCACCAGAAATAGTGCCTTGCCCGAAATACTCTCCCGCAGATTCCCGAAAATCATGGCGGGAGTATAACGGTGGAAACCGTAGAGCGCCAGTACCGAACCGCCAAGAGCCAGCGCGGCATTGACCCGGAAGAGTACGACGAGCAGCAGTGCCAGCATGATCGGGGAGACCATGGCGCAAAAGGTCATGAATTCCCGCCTGCGACCGGCTGAAGATGGACGGTTCTCGTGCCTGCCGATACCCTGAAAGCAGAACAGCGCCCCCCACCCGATAACGGAGAGAGCGAAAGGGAGGTTAACGAGGAACAGGGTCCGGGTGGAAAGCCCCGTTATCCCGGCAACCAGAATGATACCGGGGTAGAGCGGGGAGACATACTCCCAGATATGGCGATACCAGTAGTTGATCAGCGCCTTCCGTTCGGGAGTGATGTCGGCATCTCCGGCCGCCTCATTGACCATCGGAGCGGAGAAAACCGCGCCTCCGGGTGAAGGGAGCATACCGATCATAGCCGGCATGGCGGCCATGACAAAGCGCCGGTCGGGGACGGATGTAGACAATGAGCCGACCATGCGTTTCAGCATGCCGGTGGTGCGCAGGATATTCTCCATCACCATCGTCAGCATCAGAGTCAGGGTCATTTCAAGTGATTTTGGGGCAAAGATGGCGGACGCGGTTGCCTTGAGAAAGGTGAGCGGCGGGGTCAGGTATACTATTCCCAGTACCAGGGCGCCGATCGGCATGACAACCGGCATGGACACCTTGCGACGCAGGAGTACGATTATCAATATCAGGACTGCCGCCGTTTTCAGCAGATCCGTCATGGCGGTCAGGCCGCTCCGGCTTTCCGGCTGAGCGCGCTGAATACCATGTCAAGAACACTCTTCTGGCGAGCCTCGAATTTGTTCAGCACTGCGAGGCATCTGCCCATCGGGCAGACTTCATGGAGAAAATCCGCGTCCCTGCCCGAAAGTATGACGATCCGGTTTTTATCCATTCCGGCGCTTACCGCAAAATTGAGGATCTTGAGACCGTCCAGTGCCGGCATTTCAAGATCTATCAGCATCAGATCATAGCTGCCGACTGTAATGGAATACAGCGCCGTCATCGGGTTGTTGCAGGTTTCAACCTGCAGCAGCGGAAAATTGTCAGCTATATAGGCCGCCAAAAAGCGGGTAAAAGCCGGATCATCGTCTATTATCAGTATTCTTCCCATAAGCGCGGATTATAGCTTATTCGGCGAAGCAGAGAAATAAAAATGATGCCAATGAGGACTTCCTTATCGGCGGGTTGCGGTGCGTGGGGAGCGTATTCAGCACGTATAGTTTCAGAACAGGTATTTTGAGCGGTTGGTGAAATAGTCCCGATGCCGGAAAATAAAGGCTGACAGCAGGATCACGGCCACTATGACGCTGATATTGCTGACAAACAGACCGTGGGAATCAACCTTTTCGCCAACAAATTTTTCCAATTCGGCGGGTGTGATCGCCAGCAGGTTTGTCACGGTATTCGCAATTTCAAACGCGTTGTAACCTAAAAGCAGATACCACGTAAGATGTTGACGCTTCATGAGCCCCAGAAACAGGTAGAGGCATAGCAGGCTGTCAAGGAACACCAGCACACCGGCAGCCCGGCCTTGATAGATAGTGCCGAAGAAGGGAATCGGATGACCGTAGCTGGAGGCCGTAAGAAGAAAAAAGAACAGGTACAGCCCACCGAGCAGAGTTATTGCCAGTGGACGCCGCAGTTCTTGCCCGTCATGAAAATCGCTATCTTCCACGTCGTACCCGCTTTGAACCTGTTAATGGCATCATGATTTACGCATGTCGCTGATGGCAACGCAGACAAAGATAACCAGCAGGATAACTCCGCAGAAAATCCAGTCAGCCGCACTGAATCCGAACATGATCAACTCCTCTTGAAGGCTTCCGCCGCTTCGGCCATCAGACCGATCCCCTGATAGCAGGTTCCCAGCAGATAGTATACCTCTTTCATCGGAAACTGTTCGACAAATATCCGGTCGGCAAGTACATCCTTGATGATCGCCGCAGCTTCATCGCTGAAGCCGCACTGATGCTGCTCGACAGCAACCGAGAGTGCCGTGAGATAGTCGAGTGGGGGGACCACGGGAACCTTGCCGGCCAGGATCCCGGCGATCCGAGCTTCGACCCGCGCCCGTTCCGCCGGCTCCAGATGATCGATCAACCCGCTCCAGATTTCAGCCGCCCGTTCGTAGCGTCCCAGAACATAAAGTGCTTCGCCGTATTCGTACGCGGCATGCGTGTCGTCGGGATTACGGTCAAGCGCCGCTTTCAGATGCTTTTCGGCGGCATACCAGCACGACACGGCATGGTGCATGCTGCACAGCCGGGAGCCCTTGTCGACGTAGGTCCTGGCAATCTCCAGCTTTAGTCCGCCATTGTCGGGATCAATCAGGGCCATGATCTTGAGGAAGTTGATTTTGCGATCCAGGTAGGGGGTGTCGACTTCCCTGGCTTCCAGCATGATGATCTGGCCACCCAGCTCGGAGACGATATGCGGGTAGGCCTCTTTCAGCACGGCGGCATACCCGGCGGCGCCGGCACACTCGGGATCAAGACGCAGTGCCTGGTAGATGCCGCGCCCCACCATGTCGTAATCAGGGACACCACATGTTTCCAGGGCTGCGAAATCTTCCTCCAGCAGCGGGATGGGCGGCTTGCCGGCCCATGACATCGCGACCATGCCATCCCTGCCGCGAAGCAGGTAATCGTCCGGAGGGGTGAAATATCTTATCCCGTCCAACGGAGTTTGTTGCGTCTGCTGCTTGTGGCTCATTTTTTCTCTTCCTCTCTTCCCGGAAAGGTGTTGATGCCGGCATGAACACCGATCATGCGGTAAATCTGAACTTCGTCCCACGGTTTATCCATGATACCGTCGTGAATCGCCCAGCTTCGTCCGCTTACGGTGCGCTCCTGACCTGGCATCCGAAAGGGGCTTGACCCGTCCAGCCGTGAATAATACCGCCCCCCTGTCTGAAACTCGCGGTCTATCTCCAGCATCAGCTGTTTACCCCGCAGGTAGTCGAAGCCGTATTTTTCATAGCGGATGGCATTATCGTACGAGAGCGGTTCGGCTACAATCATCTGCATCCCTAGCGCATCGGTGAAGCGTTCCAGCAGCGGGAAAAAAGTGGCAAAGAGCTGCAGGCCGTGATGGGTCTGATTGGGGAACAGTCCCGCCCGCATGGCGCGCAGCTCCTCCGGAATATTGCGGCCATGGGACGCAAACCAGTTATTTATTCCTCTTTCATCGACATCGACCGCGTAGTGGGGTGAGGCCGGATCGCGGATAATGCAGAAGCTGAGCTCCATTTGATGAAACTGGGTGTCGGACAGCTCCAGAAAGAAAACCGTCACCCCGCCAACCGGTTTCGATCGGGCTTCAATCCGTACCAGTGGCAACCCGTTCGGAGCGATGATGGTTACCAGCCGCTCCCCGGCAGAGTTGCTGAGTGAATTCGCCGGCAAACCGAGCACTTCGCGCAGGCGCTGAGGGAGCAGACAGGAATAGATGCGCTCCTTTTCCGGTTCATCAAGCCGGTTGATGGCCTGAAGCGAAGAAAGCGGCTGCCCGGCGGCATCCAGCAGTTGACTGTTATCAGGAAGTAGCGCCATGGCTTCGGAGTATACCAGGAAAAATGGTTTTTTTTATGCAGGCAATGCTTTTTTCCACCGCCGCCAGCGCCAGCGATCGATCCCCTTCTTCCGACCAATGCGGGGCGTCCAGCAACACCCGGTTCTGATGGCCAAGCGGTTCGATCTTTTCGATAAATGCCGGCGGCAGGCGCGGGTTGAGCTCGACGTTATTCATGATTGCCCAGGCAAGTGTCCAGGCCCGGGCAGTATTCATGAGGTCGTATCCCCCACCCCCCAGCGCGACCCAGGGAATCTTGAACCGCTTTATTTTTGCAAGCACTTCACAGTAGCTGTGAGTGGTAATCTCAAGATTGGTGAGCGGGTCGGTGCGGAATGTATCCACGCCAATCTGGGTGACAATGATGTCCGGATTGAATGCAGCGACAAGCGGGTAGGCCACCTCATCAAAAGCCTTCATAAAGATGGCGTCATCGGTGTGAGCCAGCAGCGGAACATTGACGGAATACCCTTTTCCGCGCCCTTCTCCGACTTCATCTTCAAAACCGGTGCCGGGGTAAAAGTATATGCCGCTCTCATGGAGGGATATTGTCAGCACCTGATCGGTGTCATAAAACGCCTCCTGGACACCATCACCATGGTGGGCATCGATATCCAGATAAAGCACCCGCCGGCCGCGGGCAACCAGCCAGTTGATGGCGACCACCGCATCATTCAGGTACGAAAAGCCGGAGGCCCTGGCGCGGTGGGCATGATGCCAGCCGCCGTTCATGTTGAAGGCAACGTCGAAGCCCTCCTCCTCCACCAGGCGGGCAGCCTCGAAGGTAGCTCCGGCACCCAGCGCGGCATAATCATACAATCCCTTGAAAACCGGGCACTCCGCATCACCAAGGCCGAATCTGAAATCAGCCCGCGGTTCCCCGGATGCGCTGAACTCCTTGAGACGGGCGATGTAGGCAGGATCATGGAACGTCAGCACCTGTTCATCCGATGCCGGCCGGCAGTTACTGATCCGCATGTTCGGAAGTTCGAGCAGACCATAGGCGGCCATCAGATCATACGCCAGGCGGGTACGATGCAACTTGAACGGATGATCGTCGCCGTAATTAAAATCTCCAAAAATCGGGGAATATATCAGTGCGGTACGGCAGGGGCGCATCGGCAGGCCTCACGGCAGAAGAAACGAAATCAAAACGGGTTGCCGCAACCACGAAGCGAATCACGGGCAACCCGGTTCCAGGGAAATTTGAACGCCTTTTAACAGGCTACACTTCCATTCACCTTACATCCTGAATTGCGCCACGATCTTTTTAAGCTCTTCAGCCATTGAAGCCAGTTCGTTGGCCGCTCCAGCGGTAACCTGAGAACTCTTTGATGCATCTCTGACCACTTCGGTGATCTGATGCATGCTCTTGCTGATCTCGTGTGTGGTTGCCGTCTGTTGCTCTGCAGCCGTGGCAATCTGATTAATCTGGCTGGTCAGGTCACCCACCTGGTTCAGGATCTCTTCCAACGCCTGACCGGACCTGGAGGCATCCTCCGTGCCGCGCTCAACCTCCAGAACGCCTTCTTCCATGGCAGTTACCGCGGATTGTGTTTCCTTCTGGATAGCCTTGATCATCTCGCCGATCTCACGGGTCGCCTTGGTGGTACGCTCGGCCAGTGCCCGTACCTCGTCGGCAACAACCGCAAAACCGCGCCCCTGTTCTCCGGCTCGGGCAGCTTCTATCGCGGCATTCAACGCCAGCAGGTTGGTCTGATCGGCAATGTCCTCAATCGTGCCGACGATGTTTCCGATCTGTTCGGAACGGGTACCGAGTGATGCCACCGTTTTGGCGCTCTCCTGTACTTTGACGGCAATGCGCTGGATGCTCTTGACCGCATGATCAACGACCTCCGAGCCGTTCATCGCGGTCTGGGTTGCACGATTCGATATCTCGACCGTGCGGATGCAGTTGCTGGCGATCTCGGACGACGTGGCAGCCATTTCTTCGCAGGCGATAGCCACGGAAGCCGACTGTGTGGCCGCCTTTTCCGTGCCGCTCGCAATTGTGGCTGACGTTCTGTTCAGGTTGTCGGCAGATCCGGCCACGTTAACCGCATTCTGGTTGATGCGCACAACGATCTCCTTCAGGTTGTCGAGGAAATTATTGAACGAACGGGCCAGCGAACCGGTTTCATCCTCCCGCTCGATTTTCAGCCGCGTCGTCAGGTCGCCGCCGCCGCTGGACATGTCTTCCAGGCTCGCGTCAACATATCCGAGGGTTCTCGTTATTCCGCGGCTGATAAAAAAGCAGAGCGTCAGCATAAAGGTGGCGAACAAGATATTCAGGCCGACCAGGGTCCATTTGACAGCATCAACATCCCTCTTGACGTCATCGATATAAATGCCGCTTCCAAGCACCCAACCCCACGGCTCGAATTGTTGGACATAGGATAATTTGGTATACAGCTCGGTCGTGGTGCCGCCCCCTTCTTTAGGCTTCGGCCATTCATAATTGACAAAACCTTTGCCGGCCCTGTCAACCACTTCGTTAAAGGAGACGAACAGGTTTTTGTTGTCCAGCTTTCTCGTTTCGCCATTCAGACCGTCGATTGATTTTGTGGCCTTGTTGAATTTGACGTCATCAAGCACCTTCCCGTCCAGTGCCGGAACGGTCGGATGCATGATCATTTTCGGCACCGGCTTGCCCAGGTCGTTGATCCAGACATACTCCTTCTTTTCATATCGCAGTTTTCTGATATGATCCGAGGCCTCATTCTGCGCCTGTTCAAGGGGCATTTTACCGGCTTTGACTTCAGCATCCTGCTGTTCAAGAATTCCCATTGCCAACTCAACCACATGACGGGTGGCATCCCGCTTCTCGGACATGATCCTGGATTCAATCAGCGGCAACAGGTATGTAAAAAGACCGATCATCATGACCGCCACGCTGATAACCGAGATAGACATGATTTTGTACTGGATTCGCCAATGTTTAAAACGCGAAATACTCATTTATCTGCTCCTCATATTTTTCTGGTTGTTATTATATCCACTAGCCAAAAAGCTCCTTCACTTTGTCAGCAATTCGTTCGGTCGGCAGGACAAAATCTATCCGGCCGGTTTCTGCAGCAGCTTTCGGCATGCCGAAGATGACACTTGTTTTCTGATCCTGGGCGATAGTGACTCCACCAATCTGTTTTATATGGGAAATCCCGGCTGCGCCATCCGAGCCCATGCCGGTCAATATGACGCCTGCAATCCTGATTCCGGCCGGGGAAGTTATGGATTTCATCGCTACATCGATCGACGGCCGTACCGAATTGACCTTTTCCCCATCGTGCAGATGAACCACGCTATTCCGGATCAGCGTCAGGTGGACACCTCCCGGGGCCAGATAGATCCGCCCCGATTGAATATTCGAACCTTCCTCTGCAAGGGATACCTGCATCTTCGAGACCCTGGCAAGAGAGGAGACAAAAGATTGATCGACCTGGGGGGTTATATGCTGGATGATGACAACCGCCGCCTTCAAAACAGGCAGGCGCGGCAAGAGCTCCTCAAGCACTTTGAGCCCTCCGGTAGATGATCCGATCAGTACGAGATTGCAGCCCGTCATGATGTTAGTTCGTACCATCCCGCTGATCCAGAAGGGCCAGATATTTCCTGACTGCAGGAATAAAACTGGACAGTTCAAACGGTTTGGTTATGTAGTCGATAACGACCTCCTGGAGCCCTTCCATCCTTTCGTCCGGGGCATCCATGGCGGTCAGCATGGAGATGAGGTTTCCCTCCAGAAGCCCCGCCTTTTCTATTTCCCGAATGGTAGCCCAGCCGTCCAATCCGGGCATCATGACATCCATCAGGATTACTCCCCGAAAGCCGTTGCGCAGATGGAGCAAGCACTCATCCGCACCGACAGCGGTAATGACGTGAATCCCTTCCGAGCCAAGCAGTTTGCTGATCGCTTCACGGATACATTCTTCATCATCAACCAACAGGACTTGTGGTTTGCCGGTTTCATTCCCGTCCCCCGAAACTGCCCCGCTCATGCGCTGCCTCCTGCTTTCAGAATGAAACTGACAGCAGCCCCGCCATCTCTGACGGGGCTGCCGACTGATGAATAGATTGGTGGAGATGAACGGGATCGTCAGTATCGACACACTCCCACCTCGTAACACACCGAGATATATGGCGTTTTACAAAGTCTCGAATTTGGTATTCGATAGGCTACTATACCAAAATTAGTATCATTTTTTGCCTTTTTATACAAGAATCAATATCAGTTCTCCAACACCTCAACAGTATGTACTAATTTGACCGGATTTAAGTGAGCATATCGTTCTGTTACCTGGTGCTTGAGCTAGTAAACAATACTCGTTTTGATTCGCCCTCCTGCATCGTACAAGTGTAAATACTCCTATCTCCGTGGATTATCAATTCAGTTAGTGTGAAGTAATCCAGCTCTGAAGATGCAAGAGGGGTGATGTACCTTGCTGATATGGATTATCAATTATCAATATGCTATTCTATAATTGTTGAGGTGATCTATATGGAATGTGAATATGCCGATGGTTTAAAGGTTGTCTATTCAGGTTCAATTCGTATAACTAAAGCTGATGATGTTAACCTTTTTGTGAAGAAAAGGTCCATACCGGCTAATGTCATGGGTGTATTGCAGACGGCAGTACAGAATAATAGCTGTAATGAACTGAGAAAGGCCGCTTGGAAAATTGCTTTTACCAAACACAGTGCATAGGAGCATGTAATCAATTATCATGATTACTACCTGTATCCAAAAGGTTTCTTGTATTGCACAAGGAGAGAAGTCGTTGTGTGCCTTGGTGTGTGGGGTTTTATTAGCGATGTGCTATAATTTTAAGAGAAAAGAGGCGATATATATATGAAATGCGAATACGATGATGGTTTTAAGGTTAACTATTCAGGTTCACTGAGTATAAGGAAAGGTAATGATGTTGACCTTTATGTAAAGGAAAATTTTATACCTTCTACTGTTAAGAGTGGCTTGGAAGCGGCAGCGGTTCATAATAGCTGCAGTGAACTGAGACAGGCTGCTTATGGAGTAACTGATGCCATACACGGTGCGTGGTATCAAAAAAAATCATAGAATTTTACGAATCCAAGCTTGATACGTTACTATGTTACAAGAAAGCCGCCCTCATCATTGAGAGCGGCTTTTACTTTAGCAAAATCATGGATAAGTTATTATATTTTTCTTACGTTTTCAGCCTGTAGCCCTTTCGGACCCTTCACTACTTCAAATTCAACACTATCACCCTCTTGCAGAGATTTAAAACCATCACCTGAGATAGCAGAAAAATGGCAAAAAACGTCATCACCATTCTCTTGTTCAAGAAATCCAAACCCCTTGCTGTCATTGAACCACTTTACTTTTCCTTTAGCCATTTTCTTGCTCACTCCTGACATATTTAATTTTACCCGAACATCATTCGGATATTGATAAACCGTATCAACTTTACTTTCATTGTCAAGCATACGAGCCAGTATTTATTTGATTCTTTCCAAAAACAACCATTCACCAATCCAGGATATGATCTTAAAAGGTGTCAATAGATGCGTGTGAGGAGATTACAGGCAAAGATGGTTTACCTTTCAGGAGACATTGAAAAAATCATCAGCGATAAGTATGCCGAACTTACAGTTACTCAGAATATGGCGTTGCAGAACCATGAAAATCCATCGGATTAGTGCAACTAATAGAAGTTGAGGGGGTTGGGTGAGAGTGGGCCTATAACAAGTATTTTGCTCAATAATGTGATTTCTACCGTTAATTGGCTATTTGGATATTTATTTAGCCGTGTCTAGTTACATACAATTCATGATTCATCAACCATCACAGCCAGTTACATTATTGTTCATTATTTGGTTCGCTTTATGCTTAATAATTACAAAATAACAGAAGGACAAGGAGAAGGGTATGATGAAAGGGTATATCAACAGTATAGTGTCAAAATATTTGGGTATTGCATTAGAGGAGCATTTTACTGAAGCCGAAACGTTCTATGAAGTTCTTCATGACAAGCTCGAAAATTTGACCCTTGCGGGCAATCTTCCGAGATTTACAGGATTTTATTCTGAATATTTGGATAATTCTGAATAACGTAATATCTAACAAACATAATAATAGGTGTGTGATTAAAACTACATATCGCCAGAACTGAATAAAAATGGCTTGAAATGGATTGATTTGATGTAGATTCATAAATGCTGAAGACAGTTATTGTATTTTTAGTAGAGAATAGTATACTGAAATAAAGAAGTAGCACAAAGACAAGTACCGAATATAAGAAGAAAAAAACTTATATTAGGGGAAAGTCAAATGCCGCTTCTTTTTTTTATGCTTTCTCGTTTATTACTGATTCTTGATAAATATCATCCTGCTCCGCACATGGAGCGTTACTTCTTCGCCTTAGTCGTGGATTTAACACGAGTAGCTTTCTGCACTTGCCAATGGCCAATGTTAAGTCGCAATTGTTCCGTATAATCATTCATTAATTATCATAAGTTTCTTATTTCATGCCCAGGGTGATATAATATTAATGGATGGAAGGCAGTAAAAGCCTTCCTGAAAGAGGTCACCTATCATGGCAAACACTCCTCCAGGCTGGTCATGAAAATATGATGCTACATTGCTTCGGTTGACACAATCGGCTGAAGAAATTCCTGAAAAGGAAGCAGAGAACTGATTAAAGAGACAAAGCCCACTGAACAACTTAGTGGGTTTTTTTATATGTTGATGATGATCTCGAACAACAAGATATTTATTTGGCTGGTGGGGCGGTGGAACTCATGATGATTTCTGGTAATAGTATTTCTTCAGTCAAAGGTATCTTCACTCCACATTTAAACATGTGTCTCTCCTGTACCAAATCCTGTACCAGCACAAAAAGTGGTACAGAAGAGACTGTTTTACATCAACCATATCAATATGTTAGTGAATAAATTGGTGGAGATGAACGGGATCGAACCGTCGACCTATGCGTTGCGAACGCATCGCTCTCCCAGCTGAGCTACATCCCCATAAAGATATTTGATAAGTTGGAAGCTATTGCTGTATAGCTTCGTAAACGCACTTGTCCTGTTTGTCAGGGCCCGGTATATTCCGCCAGCGGCAGTGATATTGTGAAGGCGGCTCCTTGTCCGGTATTGCAAACCTCTATCGTGCCAAGATGGTTGAGGATAATGCGGTTTGCAATCGAGAGTCCAAGGCCGGTGCCATGGTGTTTGGTCGTGAAAAAGGGGTTGAAGATTTGCGGCAGCATTTCTTTCGGAATTCCGCCGCCGGAATCCTCGACTGTGGCAATAACCGTTTTTTTGTCAAGAGGTCCTTTTTCAAGGGTCAGGACCAACTCCCCACCTTCCGGCATGGCATCACAGGCATTTAGAATCAGATTGATGAAAACCTGCTTCAACTGGTGTGCGTCTCCCGAAACGACCCATGGTCGGGTGTCGCAGGAGAAAACCGTCTTGATATTATGGTCCTCAAAGGTAGTAGCGCAACCTGTAAGGCAATCCCGGATAATTTCCTCCAGATCGCATTCATTGAAGCAGATGGTCGGTTTGCTAGAAAACGCCAGGATCTCAGTCAGCATTTTTTCCAGACGACCGACTTCCGAGACAATGGTGTCGGCATAATGATGTTCCCGTGTCTCATCAGGTAGCGCCTTGAGCAGTCGCCCGGCAAACCCTCCGATGGTGATGAGCGGATTTTTCAGTTCGTGGGCCAGGTTTGCCGCCACCTCGCCGATAGCCGCAAGACGCTCACCATGCAGCAGGCGTTCTCGTGCATCTTTCAAGTTTAGATGGGCATCTTTAATCCGATTATACAACATCGAATTTTCAATCGCCATTCCGGCCTGATTTGCAAAGAGCTGAAGGAAATGCAGGTTCTCACTTGATATTTCACAAGCAGAGTCGGGATTGTCGACAACTATCATGCCGATGGCCCTGTCGCGGGCAACGAGTGGTGCTATCGCGAACGCTCCGGAGCATAACGGCCTGATAAAGCGGCAGGCCGAGCATTGACGACAGCCGGCATCATCGGAGCGACAGAGAGTCCGCTCGTTTACAATTTTATTAATAAGCGGACAGACACCGTCAATTTCAACGCGTGTCAGGCGCACTTGCAAACAGAATTCAGCAGACCGCTGTTTGAAAATTATTTCATCGCTTATGTCCCAGCGGCTCCCCAGGGCATCATGTCCGCCTATAATCTGCAGCCCTTCGGACATTTGTCGCGTCACAGCCAGCATGCCTTGCAGAACGTCGGATTTCTCGTTACGCAGAAACAGAATGGCACGTTCAAAGAGGTTGGATGTCGGAGTAGTAATTGCGGTGAGGATAAGGTGAGTCAGCTTGTTGAGGCGTATGGTGGAAAGCATGGTATTACTGAACTGGTACAAAAGCGTCAGTTCAGAGAGGCGATTATCGGATTCAGAATATTTTAGAATTTCATGATGATCCATGTCTGATCCCGGGCGCCGCCCATGCAGTAGCTAATAGCAAATTTAAATTCGACGTTCCTTTGCTTCAGCAGCCATCTTGCAGTCGATACACTGGGTGGTAACCGGCCTGGCCTTAAGTCGGGCTTCACCAATTTCTTCTCCGCAATCGTTACAAATTCCAAACTCTCTGGACTCTATGCGCTCCAGGGCATCTTTAATCTTATTGATCAGTTTCCGTTCCCGATCCCTGATGCGCAACTCAAAGCTGCGATCAGATTCCTGTGTTGCACGGTCGGTCGGATCGGGAAAGTTTGAAGCATCCGACGTCATTTCCGTTACGGTCTTGCCCGCTTCACCCTGCAACACTTTCATCTCTTCATTAAGTATGTTTTTGAAATAATCGAGTTTTTCCTGGTCCATAGCCGACTCCTGATCTCATATAAACTGTTAGATTTTAGTGAGAACCGGTCAACAAGTCCAGAAAAAAATCGGGGTATCAATTCGTGGGTCCCGGTCATTTTACAAAACTATTACATTCACAACGGTTGATGCCCTGCTATCATGCAGCAGTTTATTTACCGAAAATGGGGAGTGACTATGGCACAACCACTGAAGATCGGAAAGCATACCGTTCGCTATCCACTTATACAAGGGGGAATGGGTGTTCGGATATCTGCCGGCCGGCTGGCCGGTCATGTTGCAAAAAACGGCGGTGTCGGCCTGGTAGCGGCGGCCGGAATTGCTCTCAATAGCGGCCTCTATGATGGCAGGAACTTTTTCCAGGCCGAATCCGAGGCATTTAAGGCCGAATTGCGCAAGGCTTACGAAATTGCTCCTGACGGAGTAATCGGCGTCAATGTCATGGTCGCACTCTCCGATTTCGAACCGCTGGTCAAGGCCGCCATAGAAGGGGGTGCCAAGGTGATCGTCTGTGGAGCCGGCCTGCCAATGGGACTGCCGGAGCTGACGGCCGACCATCCCGATGTTGCCCTGGTACCGATTGTCTCCTCACTCCGCGCTGCCCAGCTTATCGTGCGCAAGTGGCGGAAAGCCTATCACCGGTTGCCGGATGCGGTGGTGGTGGAAGATCCTGATACCGCCGGCGGGCATCTGGGTGAAAAGATGGAAAACATCGGCACCGGCGAGTATGACCAGTACGCAACCGTACGCGAGATCAAGGCCTTTTTCCGCGATGAATGTGGTGCTGATGTTCCGGTGATTGCCGCGGGCGGTGTCTGGGACCGGGCCGATCTGGAGCATGCACTGGCCGAAGGGGCCGACGGAGTTCAGATGGCAAGTCGCTTTGTCTGTACCGAGGAATGTGATGCCAGCGATGAGTTCAAACAGCGCTATCTCGACTGTTCCAAAGAAGACATCGGCCTTATCATGAGCCCGGCCGGACTCCCGGGGCGAGCTATTTTGAGCAACAAGGAGAACATCCGACAGTACGATCTTGACCGCAACACCCCCTGCCGAATGGGCTGCCTGAAAAAATGTTCCTACAAGGAGTCGGGTGAACGTTTCTGCATCGTCACCGCCCTCGACCGTGCCCAGCGCGGTGATGTTGAGACCGGCCTGGTTTTCTGCGGGACCAACGCCTGGAAGGCCGACCGGATCACGACCGTACAGGCCATATTTGAGGAGCTTTTTGGTGACGTGCCTGTGAAATAGAGCACCCTTCCCTCAATGCGATTCCTTCGGGGTGTGGATATTCAATCTGCTGCTGCATTTTCTGCTTGACTTGTCATGCCCATGTATCTATATTCCAAAACTCTTTAAAAATCAGATGCGGATGGAGATGGCATATGTACGCAGTAATCAAAACAGGTGGCAAACAATACAAGGTTTCCGAAGGCGAATTTCTCAAGGTTGAAAAACTTGAGGGCGAAATCGGCGACAGCATAGAATTCGCTGAAATTCTTATGGTGGGCGGAGAAAAGACGGTTGTGGGCGCACCGCTAGTTGCAGGGGCTTCCGTAACAGCCAAGATTGCGGTTCAGGGCAAAGGCAAAAAGGTCCTCGTATTTAAGTCCAAACGCCGTAAGGATTCGCGCAAATTGCGTGGTCATCGTCAGCATCTGACCGTACTCAAGATAGAAAAGATTACGGCTTAATAAAAACCGCACTAAATATTTTTCCCAGGAGATACGGAAATGGCACATAAGAAAGCTGGTGGTAGTTCAAGAAACGGCAGGGATTCAGGCGGACAGCGGCTCGGCTGCAAGAAATTCGGCGGCGAAAGCGTCAAGGCCGGCAACATCATTTATCGTCAACGCGGCACCCAGATCCATCCCGGAAACAACGTCGGCTGCGGCAAGGATTACACCCTGTTCGCCCTGATCGAAGGTGTGGTTGCATTCGAGCGTCTTGGCAAGGATCGCAAAAAGGTATCGGTATACCCGAACTAAACGTATCATCCTTTCAAGTTTATACAAAGGCCCGGAAGATATCTCCTCCGGGCCTTTGCTTTATTACATCCCGATGCCGGTAAAGATTACATGTAGCTAGAAAGACGCTCCGGCAAAATCAATCTGGCATGCGTTTGCTGCAACTTCAGCGGCACTGATTAACTCTTTTGTACCGTTAATGGTCGCTTCAACACTGCCATCAGATTTAAATACCATAACAACTCCGTTCACAGTCATTTGGCCGCCGATAGTCTTTCCGGAACCGTCAGAAGTTATCGGCGCCTGAGTTGAAATTACAAATGTGCCGTCCAGACAGGTGGGGATGGTTGCAACAGCATATGTACCGTCAATTGCCATTGATGAGCCGGTGAGGGTAACATTTTCAACCAGCTTGAGTTGCTGAAGCGTCATGCCCGATTTGGTATCCAGGGTTGTGAAGTTGGCGTCCTTATACGTTTCCATATTTGAGACACCGTCAAGAATCAGAGTAGTCTGGGGGGAATTCAGCTGGGATGCGGAAGGCATGGTAATATTCATGCTGAAGTTGCTGAATGAAGACTTTTCGCTCGATTTGTTAACATAATTCTGATCATTTTTAGTGCCGCTGAGCTGCAGTGACATGCTGGTGCCGGTAGTCGTCATGGAGTTAATCTTCATCGTCATATTCATAACCGATTCGGATGTCTTGGTCGTGTAGCCGCCGGAAGCGTAGTCAACCGTAGTAAGGTTGGTTACAACAGTTGCACCCGTAAAGTCGGCGCCACTGATTACGCTGATACCGGCTATGGATACCGTCCCGTTTTCGATGGTTCCCGCTTCTTTACACTGATTCGCCGACATAGAAAATCCGTTGTCATCGAAAGAAATTGTCCGAGTGCCGCCATCGGTGCATGGTTCTGTGATCGGCTGGATTCCGGTGGTTGCGGCAACCTGTTTGGCGAGTACCGCCGGCTTCTGCTGCACAGCCAAAATCTTGTCCTGTAGCCCGAGAATCGTATCAACAATACTGTGACCTTTTGAAGGCGATCCGCCCGCCAGCTTGCCTACAAGGCTCCCCAGGTTAGGTATTCCTCCCCCCTTTACAAAAGACGAGGCCAAAGTTGTCGAAGAGCTCACCGTCTTGACGACCTCCTGTTTCGTTGCCACGGGTTTGGGAGCAGATATCGCCGGCGCGGCTAATCCTACAGATGAACCACCAGTTGTGTTATTGCCACCAGTAGTGTTGGTACCACCCGTAGTGCCACCGGGTGAGGAACCGCCGCCACCGCAGGCATAGAGAATTCCAACTACAGCAATCATCCCGACAACCACCAGCATCTTTTTCATACCCTCTCCTTTCGTGCGAGCCTGTTTTTACTATCAAATGAGACTCTGCCCATTATTAATGTTCATTATAAATGTTTACGGCAAGTTTATACCGTGTTTAATTATTTAGTCAATTATTATTTGTTCATTTTTATAGCAACGGAACTCTTCAATATATATATGTCTGCCACGAAGGTAATTGTTTTAAAATAGGCATGTTATCAGAATCATAACCCTTGTTAATTACAGGCGGTTATAAAAACGCGGTTTTAATTATCAACAAAGGATTTGAAATTTTTACATTTCTGGTGTAGTTTCCCTCGATATTATCAACTAGATAACTTAAACAAAGGTGAACGCCATGTTCAAATCAAGTCTGAACCGCAGGATCATTCTCATAATTGCTGCCACACTCTTCATAGGTTTTGCCGGTCTCGGAATACTTTCAATCTATCTTGAATATACCGCCACTATTGACCTGCAGAGGAAAAATGCCCACCAGCTGGTATCTACCGTCACTCACGATATCCTTAATCAGATGACCAAGAGCGATATGAAAGATTTCGGCAGGTATGTTGACGAAATCAAGTCCAGGGGCGGCATTGCCGGAATCCGGCTTTTTAACGCCGATGGGAAGGAATGGGGAAGCGGATCGGTAAACGAGGAGATGCGCGCGGCTATCGCATCCGGCTCACCCAGGGAGTTATCAGCCAGCAAGGAGGGAAAACGCTTTCTCGACCTTGCCGTCCCCCTGTTGAATGAAGAGCGTTGTCATGGGTGCCACAAGGATGGTGCAAAATATCGAGGCGGTGTCATCATTACAACCTCCCTTGAAGACGGCTTTAATTCTGCGCTCCGCCTGACGCTCGTCATGTCGGCGGTCGGAGTGTTTTTCTTTTTTGCGATGCTGGGAACGTTATTCGTTTTTTTCAGCCGCACCGTGGTTCAGCAGGTTAAGGATCTGTATCGTCAGTTGGGAGAGCTGGCCGGCAGCGAAGGGGATTTGACCAAGGTCCTTCAGGTTCAAACAACTTGTGAAATCGGCCGACTGGGAGAAGAAGTCAATAACCTGACGGGAAAAATTCGCACCACATTTTCTGAACTATATTCACAAACCTGCCAGATCGGAACAAAGGTCTGCGAATTGTCCACCGGTACCGAGCGTACGCTGAAAATGACCCAGGATCAAAAGGATCAGGCATTTACCGTTGCTACTTCTTCCCAGGAGATGGCCCAGACGATTCATGATGTTACGGAGAACACCCACCGGGCCGCCTCGCTTTCCAGTGCGGTTGACAGCGCCGCAATCAGCGGAATGGCGATAGTTGAAGAAACCTGGAACTGCATGCAGCAGATCAGCGAAAGCGTAAACGGCACACTGGTGATCATCCGTGAACTGGAGGCTGCTTCCACGCATATCGGCGAAATGGTCGTTCTGATCGAAGACATTGCCGATCAGACCAATCTGCTGGCACTTAACGCTTCGATTGAGGCGGCCCGGGCCGGTGACGCCGGCAAAGGATTTGCGGTTGTTGCCAGCGAGGTCAAGGGACTGGCGGAAAAGACAACCTCCTCTACCCGGGAAATAAAGCGGGTTGTGGCAAACATTCAGAAGACCAGCCGCAGCGCTGCCGACATGATCGGCACCGAGAGTGCCCTCGTTCTGACCGGCCTTGCCAAGGCCGAGGAAGCTCGCGATAGCCTGGAGAACATAAAAAACCACGCAAACGAGTCGCGTATCATGATCGAGCAGATCGCTACCGCTTCCGAGGAGCAGAATGCCACAACAAATCAGATTTCCGAGATGATTCATCTTGTCTCCCGCAGCGCGGAAGAGACGAATACGATGATGCAACGGACAAACGAGGCTTTTGCAACATTTTCCGAAGTCGTCGAACAAATTTACGGTTCGGTGGGAAAGTTCTCCGTCGGCAATTATCATGATACCGTGAAAGGTTACATTCGTGAAATGGAGAACCAGGTTCTGGCCGTCATCGAACAGGCGCTCAAGGATCGAACCATCACGATTGAAGGTCTCTTCGACAGGAATTATGTACCAATCCCCAATACCGCTCCGCAAAAATATACGACAAAATTCGATGCGTTCTTTGACAGGATGATCTCATCCATACAGGAAACTATTGTCAATCGTGACAACAAGGTGCTGTTTGCCATCTGCGTCGATAACAACGGCTATCTCCCCTGCCATAATCTGCGCTTCACCAAACCATTGACCGGTGATCCCGAGATCGACAAGAACAGTAACCGTACCAAACGGATGTTCAATGATCATACCGGTATCCGTTGCGCCCGCAATACGGAGGGTTTCCTGTTGCAAACCTACAGCCGTGACACAGGCGAAATTTTAAATGACATGTCAAAACCGCTGGTTATCAACAACAGGCATTGGGGCGGGATTCGCATCGGTTATCTGGCACCGAAGTAGTTCCGATCAGACATTTTTATGCGGGTTTTATGAGGTATGCGAGATTTACCGGCCGGGACCGGATCACTGATCACTGACGGTTCGAATGTTTCCCGCGCCCTGTGTGCCCTTTTCTGAACTCCCAGGGAGGCAGTGGGTTCGATTCTCTCCAGAGGCCGGCGCGACGAGAACGGGCTCGGTTTTCACTGCCGATATATTCCGACTCGTAAGGCGCCTGCAGATACTGGCGATACGCCCACGCCATCCCCTCCGACACCATCTCTCGGTTGATATCCCTGCCTTCATAGCGGATGACCGCCACGGCGCGCTTGTACTGGTCGATGTCCACAATCTCCGCGATAACGCGCCGCCCCATGATCTTGTACATCAGCGTTCGCTTCGCTATATCGCCGTACGGCTGTCCCGGCTTGTCGGGTTTCCTTGTCTCCGGGGCATCAATGCCATAGAGCCTTACCTTGAGCCGGCTCTCCTCGCGGGTGGTCAACAGCACTGTATCGCCATCGTAAACCGCACGTACCATGCCTTCAATGGTTCTTCCGGCGCAGGCGGTGCCAGACAGGATCAGAATCTGCAAAAAGGTTAGAAGATATATTCTCATCTAGACCAGCTCTGCAGCATAATTGAACTCCGTTGTACCGGGCAGCTCCCGGCCGGACTTGAAAGCAGAGATGATTTCACCCCACCGCTCTCGCGGTTCTTCGCTAAGATCGATCACAAACGAGTTGCACCCCTTTTGACACAATTCACCGTGCCGTGACGTCAGCGAAAATTGCAGTGCGGAACTGATCGTCTGCAGGCCGTCATGGCTTGTGACACGATACGTCTCTCCACGGTCCGAACGAAGCGGAGTGTTGGCATGCACATCCTTGATGCGGATCTTGGTGGTCATAACCGGGAGCGGAGAATAGACCATCATTCGCTGCTCGATATCAACCCCGGCGTCAAGCAACTCGGCAAGATTGGCACTGTCGTCTTCCAGATAAAGCGTTGCCGATTCTGCGCCCAGTTCCCGCCAGGCGGCCAGAGCCTGGCTGTTGAGCGAAAAACAGCGGTGCCAGGTTGAGAGATGCAGGCCTTCAAAGCCGCGCAACAGTTCGAAATGGGACAGGTTGGCCGCCTCGAAACGGCGGAAACCGGCGTGAAACAGGGTGCGGAGCGTGTCCCGATACAGCGGAATATCACGGTCGAAGAGCATGAAAGGGAGCTGCCAGATAATGCGCTCTTCCGAACCACGCATGCGCGGGACCACGGTCGGAATCTGGTGGATCGCCGCTTTCGAGAGCGGCAGCAGTGTCGCATCAGCGCCGTTTTGCAGCGGGAAACGCCATTCTTTCGGTTCGGCCACGACAACCGTCAGCATCTCGCGTGGTGCCGGACGGCGCGCGGTGGCCCGCACTTTTTCCAGCTCCCGCAGGGCACCTCTTCTGGCGGTCGCGAGCTGTTCCCGGAAAATGGCCGACGACGCCTCGCGTAACTGTTGATAAAAACGTCGGCGCAGATCCTTGAACAGCGCCGACGGAATCAGCAGAGCCGGGAAATCCGGGGCCTCCAGCGACTCTAGCCTGAAGGGCGTATCACCGCATTTCGAGAACTGGCCGAAGAGGACCGCCTGCATGTCACCACTGCGAGCCGGCTCCAGAGGACCAAGCGGAAAAATGAACTCATGGTGATACCCCTCTACGGCGGCGGAGATATGAAGCTGTTCGTCCTTCATTGAAACGACCAGCCTGCAGGGGAGCCGGTCCCCCTGCCCTCCCTCGAGTCGGCGCTGGCAGGCGCTGTCACTCAGGGTATATGCTTCCTTGGATGAGACCTTGTAGATCGAATCCCCGACCGAGAAACTGAAAGGGGTCTCAACCTCCACCAGGCTTCCGGCCGGAGCCTCCATGCACTTCCTTCGATTGAAAACCATCTCGCGGAGTGTCCAGGCCTGACCGGCCATGTCACTTTTGGGCTGCGCCCGCAGACGGTCCCCGACGTGCAGCGCATCCCTGGTTTCAAAGATCAGGTTCTTCCCCTTGATGCTCTTGATCTGGCCGATAAAACGCCCGGTTCCCCCCTTCTGCCATGGATTTGCAATGTCATCCGGTTGCTGCGAGGCCAGAAAACCCTTGGTCGGCGTGCGGCCGAATGAATATTTCAGCAACCCCTTGGCGGCCGTCAGCGCTTCCTTGTATGATTTTTCCGGGGCATCCAGCACGGTGCGGTAGGCCTCGACCACGGTGGCAACATACTCGGCCGATTTCATCCTTCCCTCGATCTTGAGCGATTTGACCCCGGCCCTTATCAGATCCGGCACGAGGTCGATGGCCGACAGGTCGCTGGTGGAAAAGTAGTGCCCCTCCTTGCCGCGATGGCTGTAAAGGCGGCGGCAGGGCTGGGCGCACCGGCCGCGATTTCCGCTGTGGCCACCCAGCAGGGAAGAGAAAAAGCATTGTCCCGAGATTGAGAAGCAGAGGGCGCCATGGACGAAACATTCTATCTCCACCGGTGTGGAAGCGGCGATGGCGGCAATCTCGTCAACCGCCAGCTCGCGTGCCAGCACGGCCCGCTGAAAACCGAGCTCCTCCAGCATCTTGACGCCCGGAGTGTTGTGGATCGTCATCTGGGTTGAGGCGTGCAGCGGGATGGAGGGGAAGTGATTCCTGATCAGCCGCGCCACCGCCAGATCCTGCAGGATCACGCCATCGACCCGCATCCCTGCCAGGGCGGCCAGCGTATCCACCAGCTGCGGCAACTCCTTTTCTTTCACCAAAGTATTGAGGGTGACGTAAATCTTCCGGTTTTGGCTATGGGCATAGGCCAGCATCCGCTCCATCTGGGTCAACGAGAAATTCTTGGCGCGGGCACGAGCCGAGAACTCCTGCAGCCCCGCGTACACGGCATCGGCCCCTTTTTCCATGGCGGCGAAAAATGATTCCAGCGAGCCGGCCGGAGCGAGGAGTTCGGGTTTTTTTGTTTGCAGCTTCATAAGTTCTCACAAAGTGAAAACGCCCCAAGATGGGGCGTTTTCAGAGGGGTTATTGGGACGAGGGATTTTTCGTGAGAGCAAGGCTGTCGAGTCGGTGCGCGGAGGTCTGCTATCCGCCGCACAATTTCGCCAGCGAAATTGGACCGCGAAGCGCCCCGCAGGGGGCGGACGTCAGTCCGAGTCACAAGTGCCGACGAAGACTTACGCAGCTATCTCGGAAAATAACCGTTCCATCTATTTATCCAGCAGAATACGCAGCATCCGGCGCAACGGCTCCGCCGCCCCCCACAGAAGCTGATCGCCGCAGGTAAAGGCCGACACGTACTGCGGCCCCATCTTCATCTTGCGCACGCGGCCTATCGGCACCGTCAGGGTACCAGAGACCGCCGCCGGGGTGAGCCCAGCCAGGGTTTCGGCCTTGGTGTTCGGGATCAGTTTGACCCACTGGTTATCATTCTTGATCAGGGTTTCGATCTCGGCGATCGGGAGATCCTTGTTCAACTTGATCGTCAACGCCTGGCTGTGGCAGCGCATGGCGCCGACCCGGACACAGATGCCGTCCACCGGGATCGGAGTCTTTGTGCCAAGGATCTTGTTGGTCTCGGCAAACCCCTTCCACTCTTCACGGCTCTGGCCGTCCTCAACCTCGCGGTCGATCCAGGGGAGCACATTGCCGGCCAGCGGGAAACCGAACTCCTTGGTCGGCATGGAGCCGTCCCGCAGAGCCGCGGTGACCTTCCGGTCGATCTCCAGAATAGCAGAACCCGGATTTTTCAACTCTTCGGCGACGACACCGTGCAGAACACCCTTCTGCGCCAGCAGTTCCCGCATGTTGGGGGCACCGGCGCCGCTTGCCGCCTGATAGGTCATGGAGCTGATCCATTCCACAGCATTGGCGCGGAACAGTCCGCCCAAAGCCATCAGCATCAGGCTGACGGTGCAGTTGCCGCCGATGAAATCCTTCTCTCCCTTGGCCAGTGCGGCATCGATCACGCCGCGGTTAACCGGATCGAGGATAATGACGGCATTCGGCTCCATCCGCAGGGTGCTGGCGGCATCGATCCAGTAGCCGTTCCATCCCTGCTTGCGCAGTTCGGGGTGAACCGCCTTGGTGTAATCCCCCCCCTGGCAGGTGATGATCACGTCGAGTTTCTTGAGCTCGGCGATGTCCGAGGCATCCTTCAGGGTGCCCGCGTTCATCGGCGCCGGCTGTCCGGCCTGAGAGGTGGTGAAAAATACCGGTTCAAAACCCAGGGCAAAGTCGTTTTCCTCCTGCATCCGCTGCATGAGAACCGAACCAACCATACCGCGCCATCCAACGATTCCGACTTTCATAGTCTCAATTCCTTTTCTAACTATTAGTAAGTTTGGAGGGTAAAACCCTACAGATTCGTGATTATTGCCGCACCCATTTCCTTCGTATTCACCAGTTTTTCGCCAGCCTTCTTCTGGTAGATGTCGGCGGTGCGATACCCCTGATCCAGTACTCTTGCCACGGCGTTGTCAATGGCATCCGCGGCATCCTGCATCCCGAACGAGAACTTGAGCATCATTGCGGCCGAGAGAATCTGGGCGATGGGGTTGGCGATGCCCTGCCCTGCGATGTCCGGAGCCGAGCCGCCGGAAGGTTCATACATGCCGAAGGTCCCTTCCGCCAGGGATGCGGAGGGAAGCATCCCGAGAGATCCGGTCAGCATGGCGGCCTCATCAGAGAGGATGTCGCCGAACATGTTTTCACACAGGATTACATCGAACTGCTTCGGCCATTTTACAAGCTGCATGGCGGCATTATCGACGTACATGTGGGACAGTTCGACATCCGGATACTCTTTGGCTATACCGATCACAATCTCGCGCCACAGCACCGACGTTGACAGCACGTTGGCCTTGTCGATGGAGCAGACTTTCTTGCCCCGCTTTCTTGCGGCCTGGAACGCCACATGCGTTATCCGTTCGATCTCAGGAACGCTGTAGCGCATTGTGTCAACTCCGACCCGCTCCCGTCCGACCCCCTCTATACCTTTCGGCAGGGAGAAGTAGATGCCCCCGGTCAGTTCACGGATGACTAGGATATTGAACCCGCCGCCGATCACCTCTTCCTTGAGCGATGACGCTCCCGTCAGCGAGGGGAAGATAATGGCGGGGCGCAGGTTTGCATACAGGCCGAATATCTTCCGGAGAGGCAGAAGAGCCCCGCGTTCAGGCTGTTCGTCAGGCGGCAGAGTCTCCCACTTCGGCCCGCCGACCGAACCGAACAGAATAGCATCGGAGGCCTTGCAGATATCAACCGTACTCTGGGGAAGCGCCTTGCCTTCGTTGTCGATGCCGGCTCCTCCGACATTGGCAGCGGTACGTGTAAAGGTTACGTCAAATTTTTTCTCAATCGCATCAAGAACGTTAAGCGCTTCGGTCATAACCTCCGGACCGATACCATCGCCCGCCAGAACCGCTATTTTATACGTTTTGCCCATAATTCCTCCATAAGATCACATACGATTCCGAATCTTGCTATAATAATTTTCACCGCACTGTTTTGTCAAACTAAAAGCATATGAACAAGGATCTTGTCAGGCATATTTAAACCTATATCTGAATCCGTGACGGCGGAGTGCCGGAATGCGCGGAATGCCGGAGCTGCCCGTCGCTTGCGCCGGAACAAGCATGTATTGTCAGGCGCCCTCCGCTTCTCGGCCAATTAATCATGAAATCCCGTAAGTTACAGGCACGGAGGCGTCACGGATTCAGGTTAAATACATGGCTGATCTTATAATTCAACATCCGAGTCCTCTTAAACATCATAAATGTTGATTACCGCACTTTCATACCGTACAATGGGCCAATTTCAGGTAAAGGGGTCCCTTGTGAGCAATCTGCTATTAATTACCGATGTGGCGCGTTTGAGAAAAATATTCGGCCGCCTGACCGAAGACAGAAATATCCGTCTCCGCGTCGTTAATAACCTTGAGAAGGGCGGCGAAGAGATCGCAATCGAGAAACCTGATGTGGTATTTGTTCAGACCCATTTATCGGGACTCTCGGCCGATATATTGCTCATGCACCTGAAAAAACAGTTGGGGCGCAAGCGGTCACGCTTTATTCTGCTGGCTGCACCCGGCCAGATAAACGACGCGATCCTGAAGCCGTATCAGGGGTGGCTCGATACTTCGGCAGAAGACAGCCAGCTGTTAACCGAGCTTCAGAACCTTCTTGCCGCACTTCTAGGCAAGCCGAAGAAAGACGGGGAATCCGCCTCACCGGAGCCGTCCGCAACTGCCGATTTCAAACCGCAGCCGGTAATCAGCGCACCATCATCTGCCATCTCCGGCAGCCCGCCGGATTCCGCGGAAGCTCCACCGCAACAGGTTGCCGGCGAGATGCAACTTCAGGTTACTACGCCGGCCTCCCCCGAACTATCTCTGGAGGAGCAGGGAATTACCTACGCTCCCCGCCAGCGTTTATCGGTTTATTCCGAATTCACCAGCTCATTTGACAGTGCGGTCAGCAATACACCTGAACCCGAAACGCTCGAGCAGGCGTCTCCGGCTATGACCCAGGAGTGGAATACCGAGAGCATAGAAACCGTGGAAACCAAACCGGCCCGCTCAAAAAGAGGCTCTTTTCTGCTCTGGCTGGCACCGGTAGTCATCGCGGTCATTGTGATAACGTACTTGCAGCAGAAGGGTCCGGCTCCAAAACCGGCTCCAGCCACAACCAAAACAACAGTTCCAACGGTCGCTGCGGCACCTGCCGCACAGACCCCTTCCCAGAGCGCTCCAGCGCCTGCTCAACCTGCACAAGCTAAAACACCGGCTGTTACTGCCGTCGCGCCTCCGGCAGCTCCCCAGGTTCAGGACCAGATGAGCGACAAGGCCATGCTGACCGCCATCGCCGAAAACCGCGGCGCGAAGGCCCCGGCCGCCTCATCGCCTTCCGTGTCGCGACTTACGGCCCTTCCTGATTTTGTTCCGCGCTATGGCCTGGACAAACAGTACAGCGCAGCCAACCCGGGTTGGGAACGATACAAGGGACAAGTCACCGAATTCAAGGTGCTGCGCGAGGCCAAGACAATCAAGGCCATTCAGGCAATTGACCGGGGCGGGGAGGGAGTACCGGAATCATTCATGAAGGCGGTACTGCGGCAGGTTACAAAAAAACCGGTCCTTGCCATTGATTCATCCGAGAAAAAAGAGGGATACGAGATTCAGCGCGGTCATATTGCGGAAAATATAAAAGTCGTGTTTTACCGTGATGAGAAGGGTGGAAAGTTGAGGGCCTTCGTGCTGACCTGGCAGTAAATTCAGATCTGTGCCAATTCCGCTGAATCGTTGAGCGACTGACATCAACGAGTCCAACAAAAAAAGGTTCCCGGCAGTTGCCGGAAACCTTTATTTGTTTGTGGTGCCCGGGACTAGACTCGAACTAGCACACCCTTGCGAGCACAAGAACCTGAATCTTGCGTGTCTACCAATTCCACCACCCGGGCAAGTGAACTGTTTTCTTATCATCTCCATTTTTATTTTGCAAGCACAAAAAACCGGAACGACGTATAAAAACCCTAAAAACTTGACAAATGGACACCTGAAGTGATATCAGGAGTGTTCAAATTTTCAGATATCTTTCGGAGGAACCATCATGGAACGTACATTCGCAATCATCAAACCGGACGCGGTCGAGCGCAAGCTGGCCGGCAAGATCCTGGCCAGAATCGAAGAGAAGGGCTTCACCATCGCCGGCATGAAAAAAATCCAGCTGACAAGGAAGCAGGCCGAGGGCTTCTACTATGTACACAGTGAGCGCCCTTTTTTCAATGACCTGTGCGCCTTCATGTCCCGCAGTCCGGTAATCGTACTCTGCCTGGAAAAAGAAAACGCCATCGCCGACTGGCGCACCCTCATGGGCGCAACCAACCCTGCCAATGCCGAGCCGGGAACGATCCGCAAGGATTTCGCCGTCAACATCGAGGAAAATTCATCCCACGGTTCCGACGCTCCTGAAACCGCTGCTTTTGAAATCCCTTATTTCTTCAGCGCACTGGAACTGGTATAGCTTCCCCTGACACACTATGAAACGCAAAAAGGCCCTGCAGATGCAGGGCCTTTTCCATATCAGAAGCTAAAACAACCGCCTCAACTGAAATGTGCTTCGAGCGCCTCGGCCAGGTCGTCCAGTGTGTGGGATTGCGGCTCGATATCAACCCGCAGACCCAGGTCGCGACAGCTTTTTGAAGTTATCGGGCCGATTGACGCGACGGCTACCCCTTTCAGCATATCCAGCATCAACTCTTCTCCCAGCATGGCGGCCAGATTTTGTACAGTTGATGACGACGTGAATGTGATGCAGTCTACCGAGCGCTTTTCCAGGGCAAACAGGGTCTCGGGAGGAAGCCGCTCCGGAAAGATGTTGCGATACGCCACCGGGCTGTCCACATGAGCCCCCATCCGCTTCAGTTCTCGCGGGATAATGTCGCGCGCCTTGTCGGCACGGGGGAAAAGTACCCGGCTGCCATGCATATCCAGACGTGAGAATTCTTCAACCACCCCCTCGGCTTTATAGTCGGTCGGCACCAGATCCGGCTTTATGCCGAACGAGCGGATCTCATCGGCTGTCTTGGGTCCGACCGCACAAATCCTGCAGCATGCCAGAGCTCTGGTATCCAGGCCCAACTCATCCAGCCGCTGAAAAAAGTAGCGCACCGCATTTCCCGATGTCAGCACCAGCCAGTCATATCCCGGCAATTCACGAATAGCCAGGTCAAGCAACTGCCAGCTCTCCGGCCCAACCAATTGGATGGTAGGACATTCCAGCACCGTTGCACCGCGCACCGCCAGCTTGGCGGAGAACTCGCCGGCCTGCTCGGCAGCTCTGGTGACGATGATTTTCTTTCCGCAGAGCGGCCGCTTGTCAAACCATTGCAGCTTCTCCCGCAACGCCACCACTTCGCCGACAATGGTAATTGACGGCGGTTTGAAGCCATGTTCTTCGGCCCTGTCGGCAATATCGGCCAATGTGCCGACCAGCACCTGCTGGCAGGCGGTTGTGGCCCAGCGGACCAGGGCCACCGGCGTATCAGGAGATCTGCCATGTTCCATCATGCGCTGCATATTGCGCCGCAGGGTGGTAATACCCATATAAAACACCACCGTGCCGCCCCCTAATGAAAGACGGCCCCAGTCGATGTTTGATTCATCCTTGTCCTTCACTTCCTGTCCGGTGACAAACGCAACCGAAGCGGTTATATCCCGGTGGGTAAGCGGTATCCCGGAGTATGCAGAGGCCCCGAACGCGGCGGTGACCCCGGGAACAACCTCAAAGGGGATACCGGCCTCACGCAGCGCCTCGCACTCTTCCCCACCCCGGCCAAACACAAAAGGGTCACCCCCCTTGAGGCGGACGACAACCTTTCCGGTTGCGGCTTTTGCAACCAGCAGGTTGTTTATCTCGTCCTGGCCCTGATTGTGGCGCCCCCCGATCTTGCCGGCATAAATGCGCTCGGCACTCTCCGGGGCGTGGTTCAGCAGCTGTTCGTTCGCCAGATAGTCATAGACGACCACGTCGGCTCTTGCCAGGCATTCCACGCCGCGTAGCGTGATCAGGGACGGGGCACCGGGGCCGGCACCCACCAGATATACGATTCCGTTATTCACCGATCGACCTCTGATATACCTCCTCCAGAATCGCCTTGCCTCCTTCGGCCAGCAACTGATCGGCAAGGCGGATTCCCAATTGCTCACTTTCGGCTACGGGGCCGCTGATCTCGCCGCGAACGGAACGCTGGCCGTCGACGGCAGCGATAAAACCGACCAGCCGCAGCTCACCGCCAGCGACCGTTCCGTGAGCGGCTATCGGCACCTGGCAGCCACCTTCGCAACGCTTGAGAAGGGCGCGTTCGGCACGGACCGCGTAACTGGTGTCGGCATGATTGAAGAATGCTATCGTCTCGGTTATGACCGGATCGGCCAGACGGCATTCGATCCCCAGGGCACCCTGGCCGATGGCCGGAATGGAGAAGTCGACGTCCAGATATTCGGCCACCTTCTCGGTGAAACCGAGGCGTTTTAGACCGGCGGCAGCCAGAATGACCGCATCCAGGTTGTCTTCGGTCAGTTTTCTGATACGGGTCTCTACGTTGCCGCGAATAATTACCATCTGCAGATCAGGGCGCACTTTCAGGAGCTGGGCCTGGCGGCGCAGGGCGCTGGTGCCGATGCGGGCTCCCTGCGGCAGATCGGCAAATTTTACATTGCGCGAGATCACGGCATCACGCGGATCCTCGCGTTCGGTAATGCAGTACAGCCCCAATCCTTCCGGAAAGTCGGTCGGTACGTCCTTCATGCTGTGCACCGCGATGTCGATCTCGTCCCGCAGCATGGCCTCTTCAATCTCCTTGACAAAGAGCCCCTTGCCGCCAACCTGTGCCAGGGGGACATCCAGGATCTTGTCACCAATAGTCTTGATCTTGGTCAGCGTGACTTCCATGCCGGGATAGCGCTTCTCAAGTTCAGACTTGACCCAGTTGGCCTGCCAGAGCGCCAGCTGGCTGGCGCGGGTTCCGATACGTAACTTCTTTGGGGGCATACAGTTCTCCATTTCTCTCATGAGTAGTCAGTAAATCAGGGTACCGTTATTCTTCCAGCTCAAATTCTTCATCGTCCCGCTGCAACGCTTCCAGCCCGAACAGCTGGCGCAAGGCATCGACGTACAAGTCAACCCGCCCCCCCTGACCGGACTGTTTGAGGGTAGCTGTCGGTGCGTGAAGCAGCTTGTTCATCATCGCAACCGTAAGCGCTTCCAGACGTTTCTCGGCATCAGGCGGCAGCTCCTTCCACCCGGAAATGGTCTTGTCAAGCTCGACCCTGCGAATCTCATCGAAGCGGTTACGCAGGGCGACAATGGTGGGGGTCACTTCCAGCGTCGAAAGCCATTTGTGAAACTGGCCGATCTCCTGTTCGATTATCTCCTCGGCTTTTTCAGCTTCCAGACTGCGCTGGGCCAGATTTGCCTGAACGATCTCCTGCAGGTGGTCAACGGTAAAGAGGTAGGCGTTCTCGACATCGTCAACCTTGGGATCGATATCACGGGGCACGGCTATATCAATGAAAAAGATCGGCTTGAATCTGCGCCGTTTGATGACCTCTACGGCGTCCTTCGGCCCGATGATGCAGTGCGGGGCTCCGGTAGACGACAGCACAATGTCCGCCCGATGAAGATGCTCAAGGAATGACTCGAAAGGGACCGCCTCGCCGCCGAACTCCTCAGCCAGACGCTCTGCCCGCTCGAAGGTACGATTGGTGACCATCACTCCCTTCGCGCCGCTGTTAAGAAAGTGCTTGGCGGCCAGCTCGCACATTTCACCGGCTCCGATCAGCATGACGGTCTTGTCAGACAGGTCTCCCAGAATTTTTTTTGCCAGCTCTACGGCGGCAAACGCAACGGAAACGGCGGAAGAAGCAATTTTCGTTTCAGTTCGCACCCGCTTGGCAACCGAAAATGCCTTGTGAAGAAAACGATTGAGAATAATCCCGGAAGACTTGAATTCAGCCGCATAGCCGTATGAGGTTTTTATCTGCCCCAGAATCTGCGGTTCGCCGACAACCATCGAATCCAGACTTGAAGCCACCCGGAATACGTGGCGGATGGCGGACTCGGCATGGTAACTGTACAGGTGCGGTTCGAGCATTTCAAATGCCAGATGATGATAGTCGGCCATAAACCGTTTTATGCGGGCTATGCCGCCGGCGATATCGCGGGTTGTGGCATAAATCTCGACCCGGTTGCAGGTAGAAACGATCACCCCCTCAATAATACCATCAAGCCTGACCAGTTCGCCGAGCGGCTTTTCAATCTGATTGGGAGAAAACGCCACCTTTTCACGAATTTCGACTGTAGCTGTTTTGTGAGAGAGGCCGACAACGATGATATTCATGATCGAGAACAGTCCAGGATAATTAATTAAATTACTGGAAGCGGGGCTACCAGACGATACTATGCTTCATAAGCAAAAACGTAAACAACACTACGATGAAACCGAAAATTGACAGGATTGCAGCCCTCTTTCCGCGCCAGCCGATGGTAAGCCGGCCATGCAGAAGCGCCGCATAGATAAACCAGATGATCAGCGACCAGGTCTGCTTGTGGTCCCAGACCCAGTAGCTTCCCATGGCCTGCTCGGACCAGATGGAGCCGGATATGATGGCAACCGTCAATAGCGGGAAGCCAACGGTCAGACAGCGATAGCTGATCTCGTCCATCGTTTCCAGTGAAGGAAGTTTCTGGAAGAGCGCTCCCAGATGTTTCGTTTTGAGGAAATAACGCTGGATCAGGTACATGACGGCTACGCCGGCGGCGATGGTGAAGCAGGCATAACTGGCAAAAGCCAGCAGCGCATGAATCCAGAACCAGTTGCTCTGCAAAACCGGCGGCAGCTGGCGCGCCTCCGCATGCAGGGAACTTGAAGCCAACAGCATCATGAGCGCAACCGGCGTAATAAAAGACCCGAGCGTAGTGACTTTGTATTTGCGCTCGAAAAAAATAAAGCCGCCAACTATTGCAAGGCTAAAAAACGACAACGATTCCTGCATGTTGGTAAGCGGGAGATATTTCATCTTGCTGGCCAGATGGATTGTCGACAGCAGGTGTGCCGTGAAGCCGGCCGCCAGCATGCGACCGGCCCAGCGTGTCAGCAGTGGCGACGTGCGCACGAGACAGGCAAGATATGCAGCGGTAGCACAGCTGTATAAAGCCACAGTCAGAAAGAAAAACAGATGTGTCATGGCAGTGATTCCTTGCGTTCAGTGAGCCCGGCGAGCAAACGCCTGGAAAGCGAGTGTAAAACCTTGGTATTGTATGTGCTGGGACTCCCGTTCGTCAACAGCTTTTCTCGTTCTTCCGCCAACCTGTCAAGGATCGTTCCGTATTCAGGACCGATATGTTCTGCTATACCATCGCGCACATCAACAGCAAACGTCGGACAGCGGCCGCCGGTTGAAACCGCTATTTCAAGATCGCCGCGCTGCAGGATTGCCGGAAATGTGCAATCTCCCGCGGCGGGATTGTCTGCAACAGCGGCAAGAATCCTCCGCCCGCGCGCATCGGCGGAAACCTGTTCGTTTACCAGGGAATTATCGGTCGCTGCGATCACCAGAAACGCATCGTCCAGATCTGCAACGCGGTAATTGCCGACTCTTACTTCGATCTCGCCGGAATCTTGCAGGGCGGCAATTTCAGGGCAGACAGTCGTGGCAACCAGCCTGATAGAAGCGCCGGCTGCCAGCAGGGAGCGGAGCTTGCGCAGTGCAACCGCGCCGCCCCCGATGATAACCGCGAGTTTGCCGTACATCCGAATGTTCAGCGCCAGCGTTGACATGCCCCGTTCCTCCACCGGCAGCCATCATACTCTCCTCTTGCCCGCTTTTCAACGTTATGAGCGCACAATATAAAGGCACCCAGTTTATTCTTGATTTTTTCATTGTCTCGTATATCATTCTCTATCTAGATTACTATGCACTCAAAGGAGATTTTCCAGATGGCCAGTGAAAACGTTCTCGCATTTTCCGATGCAAACTTCGACCGTGAGGTGCTGCAGTCCGCCATCCCGGTACTCGTTGATTTTTGGGCTACATGGTGTGCGCCGTGCAAGGCGATAGCACCTCTTGTTGATACCATTGCCGATGAATATGTCGGGAAAGTGAAGGTTGGCAAGGTAAATGTCGATGAGAACCAGGCGACTCCGGGAAAATATGGTGTTCGGGGCATCCCTACCATGATTTTGTTCAAGGATGGCGCGGTGCTCGACCAGGTTGTCGGAGCAGTACCGAAATCTCAGCTTGACGCTCTGATCGCCAAAGCGCTCTAGGGGAAATGAGCTCCTTCCCGCCTTTCAAAAATATTCTGCTGGTCACAATCGCCGCATCACTCCTGTCTGCTGCCGGACCGGTTGATGCGGCTCCCCGACCGGGGCAACCCGCTCCGAACTTCAAGGTTATCTCCACCACCGGACAGACGATATCCCAGGACAATTATCGCGGGTACGTACTTATAATTGATTTTTTTGCCACCTGGTGCCAGCCATGCCGCCAGTCGATTCCGCATCTGGTAGAGATGAACCGAAAGTACGGCAAGCAGGGTCTTCAGATACTCGGCCTGAGTGTTGATGAGGATGGAGAGCGGGGTGTCAAATCGTTCACCGACGAGTTCCGGGTCAATTATCCGGTTGCGTTGGCGGGAGATTCGGCTCAGTCAGATTTTGGCGTCCGGTCTGTGCCGATCATGTACCTGATCGACAAAAAAGGAAAAGTTGTCGAGGTTTACCGTGGCTTTTCCGACGAAAAGGGCAGCACGCTGGAACAGTCGATCAAGCGTCTGCTGACGGAGAAATAAATTCCTTAGTAAGTTAGAAGTGATTTTCTGGGCAGAAAATAACTTCGTTAACGCACTTATTCCTGTTTATCAAGGTCGGGATACACCACCTGCATAAGGCATAACCCGCAGGCCGGAGCCGTACTGCCGGCCTTTCTTCTATCCCCCCCCTGAAGCAGCCTGTCAATGTCTGAAGGCACAAAGCGCCCCTTTCCGATATCGACAAGTGTGCCGACCATGACGCGCACCATGTTTTTCAGAAATCCCCCACCGGTGACATCAATGGTAATTCGGGCTCCCTGGCACGTAATCCGAACGGAATCAATCCGCCTGACCGTGGTCTTTGCAACACAGTTAGAAGCGCGGAACGCGGCAAAATCGTGTCTGCCGACAAACCGGCCGGCTGCTGCCTCCATCGCGTCAAGATCGAGCGGTTCCCGCACCTGCCAGCTGTACTGCCTGTCGAGAGGCGAACGAACGGATGAATTGATGATGGTATAGCGGTACTGCTTGGCATGTGCCATGGTAATCGGCTTGAACCCCTCGGGAACAATGCGGGCGCTCTGGATGGCCACATCAGCCGGAAGAAACCGGTTCGCACCCTCCACAAAAGCCCGCAACGGGAGGTCCCGGCTCGTACTGAAGGAAGCCGCCATGGCACGGGCATGCACGCCGGCATCGGTTCGACCGGATGAACGCACCTGGACGCGTTCCTCCAGCAATTGTTCAAGCGCATTCTCAACGACCTGCTGCACCGCCAGTCCGTTTGGCTGCACCTGCCAGCCGGAATAGTTCGTACCGTCGTAGGCAATTGTCACTAATATGGTCGGCACGCTAGTTCCCGGACTGTTCTGAAGCCAGGACGATAAGGTTGTCCAGTTCAGCCGCGCTCAGAGTGTATTTTTTGCGGCAGAATTCGCAGGTCACTTCAGCACCGCTCTCCTTCAGCCGCATATCCCGCAGCTCATCACTCCCCAGAGAGAGCAGGGCGCGCTCGACCTTTTCCTGCCCGCAGCCGCACCGGAAGAAGATCTCATGAGATTCAAGGATCGTATATGGTATATCACCGAAAATCGCCCCAACTACCGAGACCGCCCCTCCAGCATTGAGCAGTTCGGACAATGGCGGCAGACCGGCGATCCGCGCCATGATCGTATCTATTTCGCCGGCATCCGCCTTTGGCAGCGCCTGGACCAGAAAACCGCAGCACGTGGCGACAAACCCGTCTTCGGCAAGGGTTGCACCCAGCCCGACCGCGGAAGGGGTCTGCTCGGAGTCGGTCAGATAGTAAGCCAGATCCTCGCCAACCTCACTGCTGACCAGTTGTACCACACCCTGGTACGGTTGTCCTCCTCTACCCAGATCCTTGGAAACCGTCAGAAAACCCGCCCGGCCGATCAGTCCCGCTACATTCCATTTTCCATGCACCGGTTCGAGATCGGCGGCCGGATTACCGACACAACCGCGCACCGCGCCATCGCAGTCCGCTTCAATAATCATCTTGCGAAGCGGGCCGTTCCCCTCAAACTTGAGGGCGGTCCGCTGCCCGTCCTTGAGAAGGGCGCCCATCAAAGCACCGCCCGCGAGTCCCCTGGAAAGCGCAATACTTGCAGTTGTCGATGCCTGTTGCAGCGCACATATTTCACGCGCCAGCTCACCGGCATCGCACACGAGCACCCTGATACCGCCAGACAGGCATAATGCCCGAACAATCTGATCAGCCATAATTTTATGAGGCCTCTTTAGAAGTAATTTTTTAGATGCATACATTGACTTTCATCATACTACCTCGGCAAGCACAAAAAAAGCCGCATCTTTCGATGCGGCTTTTTTCAGCGTTCGCTAAAAGCGAATTACTTTGCAGCAGGAGCAGCTTCAGCAGGCTTAGCTTCTTCTTTCTTCTCTGCTTTTTTTGCTTTTTTTGCTTTTTTTGCTTTCTTAGCAGGCTTTGCTTCTTTCTTTGCTTCAGCAGCAGGAGCGGCAGCTTCAGCAGGAGCAGCAGCAGGCTTGGCAGCATCAGCAGCGAAAACTACGGCGGAGAAAGAAACAGCTACGAGGGCGGCAACGATTGTGGACAGAACTTTTTTCATTTGTACTACCTCCAAAGGGAATGTGTTTGATTTTAATTATTGCAGACGGCGTGCCAAAATAATTAAAATTCACAACAAGCTGTTTTTTAACGATTTTGCCTAAAGCCAGCCATTGACAGCCCGGCCATTGATACCTCATACACAACATGCAATACCTTATATGCGGTAGAGAACCGCACGGCAGCGAACCATCACTCAGAATGGCCCATAATAATCGCGGTACCAGTCAACAAACCTCGCAAGGCCGTCTTCGATGCTTGTATCCGGTCTGAACCCAACCGCATCCGCCAGATCGGTTACATCGGCGCACGTGACGAGCACCTCGCCCGGCTGCATCGGAAGAAGATTTTTTTCCGCTTTTTTGCCAAGACACTCTTCCAGCACTTCAATAAATCGGCCGAGCTCAACCGGCTGGTGATTGCCGATGTTATAGATCCGATATGGCGCGGAGCCCGTAGCCGGGTCGGGCTTCTCGGCGTTCCAGGAGGGATCGGGACGCGGGATGTGATCCATCACCCGGACTACCCCCTCGATGATATCATCAATGTAGGTGAAGTCCCGCTGCATCCGGCCATGGTTGAATACATCGATCGAGCGCCCTTCCAGGATGGCTTTGGTAAAGGAGAAATAGGCCATATCCGGCCGGCCCCAGGGTCCATACACGGTGAAAAATCTCAGGCCGGTAACCGGAAGGTCAAACAGGTGCGAATATGTGTGCGCCATCAGTTCGTTGGACTTTTTGGTAGCCGCATAAAGCGACACCGGGTGGGCAACGGAATGATGCTCTGAAAACGGCACCGTGGCATTGGCCCCATAAACGGAACTCGACGAAGCATACACCAGATGCTTGACGCCTGTCCGGCGACACCCTTCCAGAATATTCAGGAATCCGGAAATATTGCTGTCGATATAGGCATAAGGGTTCTGGAGGGAATAGCGGACCCCCGCCTGAGCGGCAAGATTGATGACGTAGTCGAACTGCCCGGTCTCGAACAGACGTTCGACACGCGATCGATCCTCCAAAGCGCCCCGAACAAACGTAAAGCCGTCCATCCCTCCCAGGATGGCACGCCGATCCTCTTTAAGGGAAACGTCATAGTAGTCATTCAGGTTGTCAAAGCCGGTAACCTTGTGCCCCTGCCGAAGCAGACGCTGTACAAGATGAAAACCAATAAATCCGGCGGCGCCGGTAACAAGTATCTTGCTCATCGAATTTCCTGTCCAGGCTTCGGGGCCAACAAGCCGATACGCAATATAATCCAAGAATTATCAAATATCTAGGATATATTCGATGATCGGGCCTGCTCAAACTGCAGCAATTTCGTCATTTTTTGCCGGGTCGCTTCAAACAATAACTGTCAGCTGATTGCATCGAGGCCGGCACGTGGATCAATGTTCTCATTTTCAACGCATTCGGGAATCTTGCCCTTGTTGATTCGTAGTACCAGGCCGGCCGCAAAAATACAGATCGCGCCCGACAGAATAAATGCGATCATATAATCACCGAGGTAGGTACGGACTGTCCCTGCAAAAGAGGCTGACAATGCGGCACCGACCTGATGACTGGCAAAGATCCAGCCGAACATGATCCCGACATTTTCCTTACCAAAAGAATCGGCGGTCAGGCGTACAGTCGGCGGCACTGTGGCGATCCAATCCAGGCCATAAAATATCGCAAATGCGGTAAGACCCCACTCCGGTCCTCCCAGGGCATACGGCAGCCCGAGAAGCGACACTCCGCGCAGCCCGTAATAGCAACAGAGCAGATAGCGGCTGTTGTACCTGTCCGAGAGCCATCCCGAAAGAGTCGTTCCGAAGAGATCGAGTATCCCCATGAAGGCCAGGAGACCGGCCGCTCGAACTTCAGGGATGCCGTGGTCAACACACGCCGGGATAAGATGGGTGCCGATAAGACCGTTTGTGCTGGCTCCGCAGATAAAAAAACTTCCAGAGAGCAGCCAGAAATCCCTGGACTTTAATCCACGCTTCAAGCCACCCAATGCGGCCTGAAATGGATTGACCGTCTGGCCGCTTTCCCGAACGGTCCCGGCCTGACTTTCCCCGGCCGGCTCCCCATAAGGCGACAGCCCCATGTTTCTGGGGTAATTCCGCATGAAAATTACAACGAGCGGAAACACGACGAGGGCGGCAGATGCAATGGCTGTCGCCGCAACACGCCAGCCATGATGATGGGACAGGGTTGCCAGGAATGGTAAAAATACCAGCTGGCCGGTTGCGGCGCTAGCGGTCAACACTCCCATAACGGTGCCCTGGGACTTCGTGAACCATCGATTGACCACCGTTGCGCTGAGACTGTACGCAGTCATGCCGGCACCGCAGCCGACGATTACACCCCAGATTAAAACCATATGCCACGGTTTTGTCATCAACGTCGTAGAGCTGACTCCCAGGGCAAGCAGCAGGAGCGCAACGGCCATGGTCCGGCGCACTCCGAATCTGTCGAAAAAAGCCGCGGCAAAAGGGCCCATCAAGCCATACAGAAGCAGATTGACCGAAACCGCTATAGAGATCGTTGCTCTGGACCAGCCGAATTCATGTTCCAGGGGAACGATCAGGATTCCCGGAGTCGATCTGATTCCGGCAGTTATCAATAATGTCAGAAAAGTCACTCCGGCAATCATCCATGCGTAGTGCATCCGGGGCCGGGAATTGGTTTCTGAATAGGGATTTTTGGAGTCTGGGTCAGTTCCAATCGGCATGATTTACTCCCTGGAGATAATATTCGTTCATTCACCCTCTGACATCGCGTCAACAAGCTCCTCCAGAGTTTCCACCGACATGTCGGCCAACTCCGGCCAGCGGAAGGCGCAGCTGCTGTCCACATGGATGGTGGCGGTGCCGGCGGCGCGTCCCACCTGGAGGTCGAACAGGTAGTCCCCCACCATGACCGTCTCGCCAGGTACGCTCCCCCAGGCGGAGAGGAGCATCTCGATCCCCTCCGGATGGGGCTTGGGCGCGGCCTCGTCCCGGCCGAGGATGTCGGCGGCGGAGAAGTACCCCTTGAGCCCGATCTGCCCCAGGGTATGGAGGGCGATCTCCCGCGTGTTGCGGGTGAGGATACCGACGCGGGCGCCGCGCCGGAGCAACCGGTCGAGCAGCCGCCCGGCGCCGGGAGCGGCAGCGGTCCTGCCGGCCAGCTCATACTCGATCTCGATCAACCGGGCGTGCCGTACCGCAGCCTCGGCCGGCGGCAGGGACGCCAGGAACCGCAGGATGTCGGCGTCACTGTCCGTCATGCCGAGCGCAGAGCGGATGGCAGGGAAATCATGCACCGGGACGGTCAGCGTCCCGTCCAGGTCGAAGATCCAGCAGCGGCGGGCGAGGATGTGAAGGTGGGTAGTCATGTCCCTAGAGTACCTTTTTTCAGCAGTTCCGGCAACGACCGACTGCAGCGCGGCCGGGAATATTTGTTTCGCTTCAATAGTGGGGGAAATTGATATAGTATCGGCATCGGTAAGCGGCAGACTATCTGCTTTTTGAACAAAAGGAAGAATGAACGAATGGCGTTATCTGAAACAGAACAGCAGCAGGTTGACACACTGCTGGGACAACTGTGTGAACAGCGGACGATACCGGATCAGGTGAAATTGCAATATGATACCAGAGGCAACCGTGTCGTCCTGAGCGAATCCCGCCCGCTCTTCATCGACCCTGCTATCTGGAATGAGATCAGGATCGCCCAGTTTGAATACACCCCTGAATCAGGTACCTGGACCTTGTACTGGTATGACCGGAAAAACAGGCGGCAGCCGTATCCCACCGGCAGAAACAGGGATACGCTCGAAAAACTGGTTCGTGAGGTTGACGCGGACCCGACAGGGATCTTCTGGGAGTAACCGCGCCCGCTACTCCTTTTTCTTGCCGTAAAACCCGATCAGGAAGTCGGCATCCCTGGGTGACAGATCGAATTTGAAGATCGCTTCATGGACGAGCGGTCCGACCGG